>OGNF01001018.1_pt1 | contig 27700 bp, 20 predicted proteins | sample 1573321 | NCBI WGS metagenome assembly OGNF01 (sample SAMEA2581911, study PRJEB24529) | metagenome | biome: Human gut stool | place: China | collected 2011 | reverse complement strand
AATATGTATTTTTATTTTATCCTCGAAAGAACGGCGACGTTGATTTTATCAAAGAAAATTTTGCTAAGTTCTCGTGTGCCGCCCTGTAGCTCTGGGAAATTATCTCTAAAGCAGAACTTAAATAATGATGAATTGAAGAATGCTGTTAAATATGCCGGAGTAGCTGTTGTTATAAAGAAACACTTTTGATTCGTGAAGAACGCTTTATCGTCATAAACGAACGGCAGGTATTTGGTCATATTGGGATAAACGATTTTTGGCTTAGAAAAATCGTCCCTAACTATTTGACTCTATCTCATCAATCTCTTTTTCCGATATGTTATATAAACTGTATATCTCATCATCACAAAGCTTAGTGTCAGTAGATATTTTTGCAATAGGAAGCTTAATAAGAGCATGTTTATTGTATTGATATGCACATGACCCCAATTCGATGCTTGAGAATATACGTTTATATGCAAACTCATATAATTTTGATGAGAGTATACTCTGAATATACAAGGGGAATTTTGTTGTGAGCATAAAACATGTTTTATCAATAAAGATACCATCTACATCGTATGCAAAATAAGCCCCTTGCGTTGTCTCTGGATAAATTATTTTAGGAAGTGTAAAATCGTCCCAATAGCTGATGCTATCCTGTGTTTCAAACCATTTGTTAGATGTTTTTTTGCGTGCTTTCTCGTCTGAGGAGCCTATTCGTATCCGTTTGCCCTCTATGACAACGAACTCTCCCGTTTGGGATAGTTTTTGTTTGCAAAAATCAGCAAGATAGGTATCTGCGACCCAACCATAGCCTGCTTTTCTCAACGAATCTTCGGCAAACGAAAGTAGGTATTTTTTGACGGCAGGATATTTCTCTATATCATAATTGCGAGACGGGAATGTTGCAATTATATATAAACCGGCCCATTCGTAGCCGTAGCGTTTGATGTCGCGGCCGCGGAGAATTGGTCGTATAAGTTCCTCGGTGCGCTTGCGTTCCTCAAGGATTTGGCAATTATTCAATATCTCATCCCTTTTCTCAGTTGAGATGATAAATGCCTCATTGTAACCTGTAAGCACGCCTCGATAAATATTTATATCCCATTCGCGTAAAGGAACCCCTACTGCTTCGATCTTTTTCTTTATGCTTAACTCAATGGGTGATAATATTACCCATGAATCCGAAGTAGAGAAATCCACTTCTGAGGCGTTTTGCTGCATGAAATCGCTCTTTTAACTCGGCATGCGTAAACTGAGTAGATATGCCTTATGATGGAATGATTATGGGATTTCTCTAAGTTTAAGAAACCGGGCGAGTGTGTTCCGGTCTACTTTACAGATTTTTGCGATTTTACGTTTGGAAACTCCTTCTTTTAGAAGTTCCCGGATGAGAGTTTCCTTGCTGCTAAGTTTGTATTTGTCAGGAGAACTTTTTCGCCCTTTTGGTCTTCCTAACACCACTCCTTCGGCCTTTTTACGTGCCAGTGCTTCTTTTGTGCGTTGGGAGATGAGGTTGCGCTCGATTTCTGCGGAAAGCCCGAAGGCAAAGGCGAGTACTTTCGATTGAATGTCATCGCCGAGTCGGTAGTTGTCTTTGATTGTCCATACCTTCGCTTCCTTTGTCATGCAGATGTTGAGAATCTCCATAATCATGAAGAGATTACGACCGAGTCGTGACAACTCCGCGCAGATTATCAGGTCGCCCTTTTGGATTTTGTTCAGAAGCGCACCGAGTTGCCGTTTGGTGTAGGCTTTTGTTCCTGAGATTGTTTCTTCTATCCAACCGTCGATGGTCAGATTTTCGCGCTTGCAGAAATTGTTGATTTCAAAGCGCTGGTTCTCGACTGTCTGTTTGTCGGAACTGACTCTAATGTATCCGTATGTCATAGATTCTAATATAAATTTTTGGCAAAATTATATTAGATTTATAATATATTAACCGAATGTTCTAAAATATTTAGTTGACGGTTTGCAGAATAGAAACTGCTTCGAATGTACAGTTACAGAATTTAAGGGCTATTGTGAAGGGGTTTCGGCGTCGATGGGGATGATGGCGGTGCAGTGGGGGTAACCGCTGCAGCCCCAGAAGGGACGGCCTTGGTTCCGGCCTTTCTTTTGGACGCGGCGTAGCATCGGTTTGCCGCATTTCGGACATTTGGGTGTTACGCAGGTTGGAAACCTACGCTCCTTATTAGGGACCTCCGCATTAGGGACCTCCGCTTCTTATTCATGGGCGCCACTTTATCGGCGACTTCCGCAAATTTTTTTGGCGGGGAGTGTCACAAAGGCGGGTGCGGTGCGTCTTTTGGTTGTGTGGGCCTTCGAGGGCGGGCGTTTTGGCGCGCCGGGAGGGACTTCCGCTTAAACTATTATTGTTATGATTAAAACTCGACTTTTGTTTGTTGTCCTCTCTCTCGCCGTCGCGTCGGCGGCTTTCGCCACGGTGGTGCGCGGCCGCTTCGTGGAGGCTGTCTCCGGCGATGCCATGGTCTCGGTGCCATATAAGGTGTTTGCCGCCGCCGATACGGTGCATCCCGTGGTCTTCGATGTCTCGGATGCCGAAGGGCGTTTTTCCACCGACCTGCATCCCGGCAAGTACCGGCTGAAAACCGAGTACGTCGGCAAGAAGCCGCTCAGCATCGAATTTACAGCCGCCAATTCCGCCACTGACCTCGGCGACCTCGAACTGCTGGAAGTGGGGGAGACGCTCAGCGAGGTGACTGTAGTTGCCACCAAAGACCTTATTTCGAGCGATGGCGCTAAGCTGACCTACGATGTGGAGCGTGACCCTTCTTCGGGAACGAACACCGTGATGGAGATGCTCCGCAAGGTGCCGATGGTGACCGTCGACGGCGAGGATAACATCAAGGTGAAGGGTGATTCCAACTTCAAAATCTACATAAACGGCAAGCCGGACCCTATGCTCTCGGGCGATCCGAAGAATATCCTGAAGTCGATGCCGGCGTCGTCCATAAAGAAGATAGAGGTAATCACCGACCCGGGTGCCAAATATGAGGCGGAGGGGACGGCGGGTATCCTGAATATCATCACCGACAAGAAGCAGAGCATGGAGGGTTATCTTGTCACGGCACGCGCGGGCGTCTCGAACGGCGGCTACAACGGCAATCTCTACGGCCGCACTAAAATCAACAAGGTTACGGCCTCGGCCAATGTTTCGGGAAGCAACTACTCTGTGATGCGCGCCCACACCTACACCGACTCGGAGCGCGAGAACTTCACTTCCGACAACGAGCGTTACTACCGCTCGCACAGCAAGGGATTGCAGAAGTCGTACTTCCTTTCCGGCAACCTGAACCTTTCGTGGGAGCCGGACACGCTTAACCTTTTCACCCTTTCGGGCAACATCGGACATTACAAATCGCGCCAGAATGCCTCTCAGTCAGTCACGATGAGCAATATCGACAACGCCCTCGTGTGGGGATACAAGCGCGACTTCTTCACCAAATCAAGTAGCCTGTGGAGTTCCGCCAACGCCTCGTACCAGCACACTTTCCCAAACAACACGCAGCACACACTGACGCTCACGGCGCAGTATGACTACGGCGAGTCGCCCTACCGTTCGGATGTCCGCAACTACGACTACGAAAACCTCGGCTACGACGTCATCTCCCCCTTCCAGGGGCGCCGCCAGACGGGTTATAGCAACAGCTATACGCTCCAGGGAGACTACGTGCTCCCGCTCTTCTCCGACAAACATACTTTCGAGACCGGCTTTAAGGCGGTGCTCCGCCGCTCCGACAGCAATAACCGCACCCTCGACGGATTGAAAGAGGAGGAAGTGCTCCCCATCAGCGCCTCTAAGGTGCAGCAGTTCAACGACGTCTATGCCGCCTACGTTTCCTACAACGCGTCGTTCTGGAAATTCGCGGCGCGCGCCGGACTCCGCTACGAGCACACCCGCATTGGCCTCGATTACAAGTACCAGGAAAACACGGGCGACTGGCCCGACTTCACCACGCGGCTCAACGACCTGGTGCCAAACGCATCGCTTACCTACAAGCTTACGGAGATGAGCAACTTCCGCGTCGCCTACCGCATGAGGATTTGGCGCCCCTCCCTGAGCTACCTCAATCCCTACGTCAATACCTTGACGTTCGGGTCGTTAAGCTACGGCAACCCCGACCTCAAGAGCGAGCACAATAATATGGTAGAGCTGAAATACTCCAACTACGGCGGTAAATTCAGCGGCGAGGCGTCGGTCTCTTATTCGCAGACCAACAACTCGATAGAGTCCAACGATTTCATGAAAGATAACGTCCAGCACAGCACATACGCCAACATCGGACGTTACCGTTCGGTGGACCTCGGCGGTTACCTCATGTACCAGATAACATCGACTATGGACGCGTCGCTATACGTCGGCGGTTCATACAACGATTACAACTCGCGCGGCGCGATGAACGTCCGCAACCACGGCTGGCAGGGTTACTTCAACGCCAACTACGGCTACACCACACCGTTCAAGCTGCGCATCGACGCGTGGGGCGGCGGCGGGACCCCCGGAATAGGAGCGCAGGAAAAGTATGACACCTGGTATTATTACGGCTTCTCGCTGTCACGTTCTTTCCTGAAAAACGATGCGCTTACGCTCTCGATGAACTGCAACCAATTCCTCACTCCCGAGCGCAAATCCACTTTTACCACTACCACCGAAACCTTCCGCGAACAATATACCAACAAGTTCAAGCAATGGTCGGCCGGCTTCTCCATCACCTACAAGTTCGGCGGACTGAAGAGCGACGTGCGGCGCACCAATGCCTCTATAAGCAACGACGACATGAAGTCGCAAAGCTCTGGCGGCAACGGCGGCGGAAGATAAAACTTACAACATTCAGGACTCTTGATTTCCGGGCAACTGCTTTGTTATGAATCGGTTGCCCGCTATTTTGTAGTGGGCTATGATAATGGCGCAGGTAATGATTTCTGCCAACGGGATGGCGAACCACAGGCCGTGGGTTCCCATGAAGCCGGGCAGCAGGATGAAGGCCGGCACGAGCAGCACTATGCCGCGAAGCACCGTGTAGAGCGTAGAGATGCCGGGTCGCTCTATGTTCTGGTAATAGCCGATGAAGGTAACGTTTAGCGAGAAGAAGACGGCGCAGATTCCGAAGACAGGCAGTCCCTCCTTGGCCAGGAGGTAAGCCGGTTCGTCGGTGCTCAGAAATAGCGCCGAAACGGGACCGGAGAAGAGTGCGAGCGCCACGGTTATGGCCGCGCCGAAAAGTCCTGCGGTGACGAGGGCTATGCGCAGCGTATTGCGCACGCGTTCGGCCAGGTGTGCGCCATAGTTGAAACTCATTATGGGCTGGGCCGACTGTGCCACGGCGTTGCCGATGCTGAAAACCAGCGGGAAGAGATAGCAGGCTATTGCGAAAGCCGCCACGCCGTCGTCGCCCAGCAGCTTCTTGAAACAGAGGTTGCCGGTAAGAATCATGATGCTCATCGCCAGTTCGGTAAGCAGCGTTGCGAACCCTATCTTGGCCATGTATCCGGTATTGCGGAGGCTCAGCAAGAGCGACGTCAACGTGGTCTTCAGTCGGTAGAAATGCAGCGTATTGGAGAACTTCAGGAAGTAGAGCAGCGCCATGCAGCCGCCCACCACGCAGGAGAATGACGTGGCGATGGCCGCTCCGGAAACACCCATTCCGAAGGGGAAGACCAGCAGCCAGTCGAGGAAGATGTTCAGCACCGCCGACACAACCTGAATCCACATGGCATAGCGCGGCGAGCCGTCGAGGCGGATAAGCATCATTCCGACATACTGCACGCCGAGCAGCAGGATGCCCGGTTGCATCCACAGCATATAGGCCATGGAGTCGTCGATGATATGCGGTGTGGCGCCCATGGCTTCCACGATAGGGCGGGTGAAGAGGGTCATAAGCAGGCAGAGCATCCCGACGCAGAGTGTCCCCGCTATGAAAGCCTGCGTCATGATAATGTTGGCGCCCTTGACGTTATTTTCCGAAAGGCGGATACTGGCTATCACGGAAGCTCCGACGCTGAACATCATAGCTATCCCGGTGGTAATCATGTACATGGGAACCACGATATTGACGGCAGCGATGCCGGCCGCGCCAACGCCCTGCCCCACGAACACACCGTCGATGACCGTCAGCGCCATATTGAAGAACATGGCAATGAGCGTAGGTATAAGGATGGCGCGGAAAAGTGCGGGAATCTTTCCGCCCCGGAAGTCGAGGCTGTCCCTCTGCAAGTTCCTGTCTTTTTTCATAATCAATAAGCAAGATTAAAGTAACGCCATCGGCGTGCCGCGAGGATGATGGCGGTGCAGAAAAGCGCCGAAACCAGTGCCGTTATTATAAAGGTATAGACGCCGAGCTGAGGTTGCACCGTGTGTTGCGTCTTGAAATACTCTATCAGCAGCTTCGCCACCGTGGCGTGAGTGCAATATATAATCACGCTCGCATGTCGCAGCGAGAGGGAATGACGCATCGTAAAGCGCGGAATTGTGCGGACGGCCATAAAAACGGCTGGACAGAGAATTGCGAGGCTGGCGTAGACATCGCTGTCGCGCACCCAATGTCGCGTCGTTACGAGATGGTTTTCACCGTAAAGCAATACTATTCCGATAAGCGTCAGTACAATCCAGGGCAAAGGGTTGCGAAACTCTCCGTCGGGAATTTTCGCTATCATCGAGGCGAGCCATAGCCATAGCATCGCCGCCGGGAAACTGAAATAGGACGTATATCCGGGCAATGCGCTTGACAATGCACCGGTAAACTCAGGTAACGCCTTGCCGTATACCGCCGTCATAACGCACACGGCATAAAGTCCCAGGCTTACCGCTGCGCACAGCCACTTCCGCTTGCGCATAATGAAAACAAGAAGAGTGCCGAGTATGTTTGCCGAGAGGAACCATGAGGCGGCGAACGTCTGTCCAAAAAGCAGGTCGAAGCAAAACTTGCCGATTCCGGAGAGGAAACCGTGCTGGAAATAAGCGTGAGTCTCGAATGTGGGCACCGACCACACTGCCAGCCAGATGAGGTAAAGCTTTGCGCTACGTGCCGCGAAGTGCCCCATGGCGGCCCATTGCTCGCGTGTGGAACCGAGCTTGTCTATCTTGTGGAAGAAGAAGTAGCCCGATACCATGAAAAACAGCGGCACGGCCACGCGTAACCAGGGCAGAAGCACACTGGGCCACAGTCGTGTATGGAGCGCCACAATCATCATGGCAAGCAGGAATTTCAGCAGGTCGTAGCGGCTGTCCGAAGTCTTATAGGATAAAACATCAGTCTGAAACATGGCGCAAAATTACAAAAAAATTACCACATATTTGCATTACTTGAATCCCGCTCTTGCGCATAAGGCCTGAAATCTCGGCCTCTCCGTCACCACTGCAATGGAATATGTGCCGCAAATAGTAAAGACGCTGGACAAGAAGGTTTTGGAGGTGATAAGGCGTAAAGGGAATTTCCGTTGATGTAGCTGCCAGGCAAAAGTGATAAGTATAGCCAAGCGCCGAGAATGGTCTTTGTGGAGTCAGCTTTTATTTGGCGGGCCAGGGGAAGTTGCGGGGGTTGACATTGATGTGTACTTTGGGGATGTGGAGGCGTACCTTTATATAATCGGTCATCTTGCGCTGCTGTGCGGCGTCTATGCCGTCCGGGGCGTTCACGAAGACTACGTTGACGGTGTCGCGGCTCAGCGAATCCACCGTGTTGGTGGCGATGATATTGCTCATGGCTATGTCGCGGACATTTGGGAAAAGTACTTTCAGTTCGGAAGCTATGGAGGCTCCACGGGCTGAGAAGGTGGTGAATTGGCCTATGACGTTCCGCAGCGAGTCCACGGTGTTCTGCCTGGCTTCGAGCTGCGACTGCATCATGGCGTAAAGTTTGCTGTTGTCCATCTCCTGCCCTTGTGCGGAGGCTGCGATTCCGAAACCTTGGCGGATATCGAGGACGGTGCCTCCGAGTCCTGCGGAGTCGAGTTTGTTCATCATGGCGAGTTGTAGAGAATCCTTCGGCAAGGTTTCGCCGATCAGCGTCACAGAGATATAACGCTTGCCGTTCTTTATGTATTCGTTGTGGTTCAGTACCTGGGTGTTGGGAAACACCATCTGGTTCTCTACAAAGGAAGTCGCCGCAGAGATGAAGATATTCTTCCGTATCATCTGCACGGTGAGGTAAGCGGACACCCCTATCGTGCAGGCCACAATAGTGTAGACTATCCACTGGATGCGGCGGTATCGCCGGGTTATGCCGGTACGGTGGCGCCTGTACCCCATGAGTTTCAACCCTACCCAGGTGGCGAAGAAGATGAAAATCATGTTGGTGAAGAAGAGGTAGAAGGCTCCGAAGAAGAAGTGAGCCTGCCAGGTTGCGAGTCCGTAACCGGCGGTGCAGAGCGGCGGCATGAGGGATGTGGCGATGGCCACGCCGGGGAGCACTTGTCCCTTGTTCCTGCACGCCGTGGAGACGATGCCCGCCGCGCCACCGAAGAGGGCTATGAAGACGTCGTAAATGGAGGGGGAGGTGCGTGCCAGGAGCTGGCTGCTACCTTCGTATTGCGGGGAGATGAGGAAGAAGATGGCCGACGCTATCACCGAACCCAGTATTGCCATCCCGATGTTCTTAAGCGAGCGTCGCAGCAGGTCGAAGTCTTCGACGCCGAGTGCGAGTCCCATTCCCATGATAGGACCCATGAGAGGGGAGATGAGCATGGCACCGATGATTACCGCCACGCTGTCGGTGTTCAGTCCCAGCGACGCCACGAAGATGGCGAAGATGAGCACGAGCAGTTGCGAGCCGCGGAAGGAGACGCCGTCGCGGATGTCCTGTTCCACTTCGGCCTGCGGCAGGAGGTCGGCGCTGACGTTGAAGTATGACAATAGCCGCGTCATCTTCTCTTTGAATGTGGGGCGTTTGCCTTGTGGCGCAGTGGTTGCCGCTGTTTGTGTAGATGAGATTGGCGAGGCGTCTTGCTGCCGGGTATCGTTGTCGTTCCGGGGCTGGGGGGAGGCCATGGAGTCGTTGTTGGTAGGTGTGGTTTTGTTCATATTAATATTACGTGTAACCCGCGGCGAATGTTCACTTTCCGACATTCGTCAGACAAAGCCGGTAGTTTCGTCAGAAATATTGGCGGTAATTTTGTGCCGTTACAGAATAATCATTAATTATGCAGTGTAGTGGATGGTCTCTTCGTCAAACCGGACCTGAAGCTGAACCGTGCGCAATCCCTCGACTGATTATTCTGAACGCCGGTGATAGATTACCGCTGCGGAGAGTATCTTTTCCCATACTAACGAATAAAACCATTAGGATATACTTAAAAGACTAATTAAACTCAAATACCGTAAACCCATGAACAGGATATTATTGGCACTCCTTCTATGCGTCACATGCATTATCACCGCCGTTGCGCAGTCTTACGGCGAACTGCGCGCTACGGTCGAGGAGCTTCTTTCCCTTGCAGAGGCGGGGGACTCGGATGCACAGTTCCAACTCGCGGAAACGTACTATTATGACGTAGTGCCTCCCGATTATGAAGCTGCTGCCAAGTGGCATGCCGAATGTGCTAAAAAGGGGGATTCGCGCAGCCAGGTGGCACTCGGTATAGCGTATTACCTCGGCCAGGGTGTCCCGGAAGACATTGACGAGTCAATACGGCTGATAAAGATGGCGGCCGACCAAAATAATGAGACAGCGCAGTATCTCCTCGGTTACTTCTATTATCAAGGCGTAGGAGTGGAAGAAGACTACGACAAAGCGTTCCTGTGGATGAGCAAAGCCGCCAAAGCCGGTGACAGCGATGCCGAGAGGCAGTTTGGCTCGTTCTATTATCTTGGTATAGGAACGGAATGTGATTTCGAAACGGCGCACCGGTGGTATCGCAAAGCCGCTGACCATGGTAATGAGGAAGCGCAATATAATGTCGCGGTTGATTATTATTTTGGCTTAGGGGTGGAGCAAGACTGGGATGAAGCTCTGCGCTGGTACCGGATATCGGCCTAAAATGGCTACGCTGAGGCACAGTACAGCCTCGCCTGTATGCTTGACAAAGGGATAGTGATACAGCAGGACTCCCAAACGGCATTGGAATGGGCCCGGAAAGCCGCCGGTCAGGGTTTTTACCCCGCAAACCTTCTGATAGACGAGATTATGGAAAGACAACAATCCCAGCGTCCGTGACTGTCCGACCTCCCCCTCATTCGTAACATAAATCACATCAGATAGACCAGCCATACATAAGAAATAACTTGCGGCGAGGAGGAAAGTCCTCTTCGCCGCAGTTGTTATTGTATGGCGTCTGCCGTAGCTTACCAGATGATGATTCGTTCCTCTTCGGGGCGGAACATCGGGTCTCCGGCCTTTATCTTGAAGGCATCGAAGAAAGGTGCTATGTTGCGCAGCGAGGCGTTTACGCGGTTACGGCCCAGCGAGTGAGGGTCGGTCTTGGTACGCACAAGTATCTCCTCGTCGCGGATATTGCCTGCCCAAAGGTTCGCGTATCCGAGGTAGAAACGCTGTTCTGGGGTGAAGCCGTCTATCTTCTTGGCTTTCTTCCCTTTCTGCGAGTTCTTGTAGGCGGTCATAGCCACGCGCAGTCCGCCCTGGTCGGCAATGTTTTCGCCGAGGGTGAAGCGTCCGTTGGCGTGTACTCCGGGAGCCACCTCGATGGCGTCGAACTGGGCAGCGAGACCGTCGGCGAGTTTGGTGAAGCGAGCGGCATCGTCGGCCGTCCACCAGTCGTTGAGGTTTCCGTTCTTGTCGAACTGGCGTCCCGAGTCATCGAAACCGTGGGTCATTTCGTGGCCGATAACCACACCGATAGCGCCGTAGTTGATGGCATCGTCGGCCGTCACGTCGAAGTAGGGGGCCTGGAGGATGGCTGCCGGGAAGCAGATTTCGTTGGTCGTAGGCATGTAGTAGGCGTTGACAGTCTGCGGTGTCATGAGCCATTCGGTCTTGTCTACGGGTTTGCCGAGTTTGGAGTAATTGTCCTTGGCATACCAGTTGGCGGCGGCCAGCACATTGTCGAGATAAGAGCGTGTGGGGTCTATGTCAATGCCGGAGTAGTCTTTCCACTTGTCGGGATAACCGATTTTCACCGTGAAACCGGCCAGTTTCTCGCGTGCTTTCTTCTTAGTGTCGTCGCTCATCCACGTGAGGTTGTCGATATGCTCGCCCAGGGCTGTCTGGAGGTTGCGTACCAGCTCTACCATGTATTCCTTGTTCTCTTTGGGGAAGTATTTGGATACGTAGAGTTCGCCGAGCGCTTCGCCGAGCATGGAGTTGGGGATTCCCATGGCGCGTTTCCAGCGGGCTTCCTGTTCCTGCTTGCCGCTCATGGTACGGTCGAACATCTCGAAGTTGGCGTTCACAAAGTCGTCGCTGAGCAGGTTCGATGATTCGGTGATGAACTCGATGGTCATATAGTCGAGGAGTTGCTCGGGGGTGAGGGTGGGGAGGTAAGAGTTGAGCCAGTCCATGAAAGCCACGGAGGAGACATTCACCTTGTCGACTTGCGGAGTGCCGATGGCGGCGAAGTAAGTGTCCCAGTCGAAGTTTGGATACCGGTCGCGTATTTCCTGGATGGTGCGCATGTTGTAGCGGAGCTGCGGGTTGCGGCGTTCCTCACGCGTCTTCTTGTGCTTGGCTATCTCGGTTTCGAGTGCGATGAGGTTGTCCCAGGCACGCTGTGCGCGGGCCTCGTCATAGCCTGAGAGACGCATGATGGTCTTGATGTAGTTCTCGTAAGCTTTCATTATGCGGTCGTTCTCCTCCGATTTCTCGAGGTAATAGTCGCGGTCGCCGAGTCCGAGGCCGGTTTCGCCGAGGTGCATGATGTTCATGTCGGAGTTCTTGGGGTCGGCCGAGACGCCGGTGCCGAAGAGGGGGGAACCGATTCCGCCGTGCATCCATGCTATGGTCTTGGCCAGCTCGGTGCGGTCGGTGAGGTTGGCTTTCCCGAGGCGTTCGAGGTAGGGACGCATCGGGGCGGCTCCTTCGCGGTTGAGGCGTATGGAGTCCATTCCCATGTCGAAAAGGTCGCTCACCTTCTGCGCGTTGGTGCCTTTGACTTTTGTGTCGGGGTTGTCCTTGAGGTTCAGGATAAGTTCCTGAAGCTGTGTCTTGGCGTTTTCGCGGAGCACGTCGAAGGTGCCGAAGCGGCTGTATTCGGCGGGGATGGGGTTGGCCTGCATCCAGCCGCCGCACGCGTACTCGTAGAAGTCGTCTTGCGGGCGCACGCTCTTGTCGAGGTTCTTGGTCTCGATGCCGTGCGGCGAGGCTGCCATTATGGCCATCGGAAGGGCTGCCGCCGCTCCGATGAAGGTTTTCCGTAGGTTCATGTCTTCTGTTGTTATATGGTTGTTATTCATTGGCTTGTTTTTATATTTGGTGAAACATTATTTTTTGTCGGCAAAACCGTTGTTCTTGTTATAATAATAATAAGAAATAGCGGGTTTTATTGCATTATCCTGTCATATTCCTGCTGGGCGAGTTCCCAGAGGGACATTGCGTTCTCGAGTGCTTTGGTAGCGGCATTGTATTTCCCGAGGATTTCCGGCGATGCGTCGCCTTGTGCCAAGAGTTGTTCGGCGGCCTGCTGCTCTTCCTCGCGGGCGGCAACTTCCTCCTCTGCCTTTTCAAGTTCCTTGCGTGCGCGGCGTATCATGCGTTCCTGCTCCTTCTGCTCGGCATAGCTGAGGCGAGCTTTCTGTTTCGGCGGCTCGGGGGCGCCGGGTTCTCCATGCTTCTCCACGGTCTTCTCCTGAGGTTGCCGGCGGCTCTTTCCGGTTGAAGCCAGTTTGGCGAGTTCGGCGTTGTGCTTAGCTAAGAAGTCGTATATGCCGCCGATGTTTTCGCGTATCCTGCCCCCTCCCACTTCGTAGACCTTGTCCACGAGGCCGTCGAGGAACTCGCGGTCATGGCTTACCACTATCACGGTGCCGTCGAAGGCCTTGATGGCATCCTTCAGGATGTCTTTGGTCTTCATGTCGAGGTGGTTGGTGGGTTCGTCGAGGATGAGTAGGTTAACGGGTTCGAGCAGCAGTTTTATCATCGCGAGACGCGATTTCTCGCCACCGGAGAGCACCTTCACCTTCTTGTCCGATGCCTCGCCGCCGAACATGAAGGCGCCGAGTATATCGCGTATCCGGGTTCGTATGTCGCCAACGGCCACACGGTCTATTGTGTCGAAAACGGTAAGCTCGCCGTCGAGCAGCTGTGCCTGGTTCTGCGCGAAGTAACCTATCTTCACGTTATGCCCGGTTTTAAGCGTCCCGGTGTAGGAAATCTCGCCCATGATGCACTTCACGAGCGTGGACTTGCCCTCGCCGTTCTTGCCTACGAGTGCTATCTTTTCGCCTCGCCGCAGCGAGAAAGTGGCATGGTCGAACACCTGGTGGTCGCCGTAAGCTTTCCCCACGTCGTCGAGTATCAGCGGGAAGTCGCCCGAGCGCGGTGCCGGGGGGAATTTGAGGCGCAGATGCGACGTGTCCACCTCGTCGACCTCTATGGGCACAATCTTCTCCAACTGTTTCAGGCGGCTTTGCACCTGCACGGCTTTCGTGGGCTTGTACCGGAAACGCTCCACGAAGTCCTTGATGTCGGCTATCATCTTCTGCTGGTTCTCGTAAGCCCGCATCTGTTGCTCCACGCGTTCACGGCGTAGCACCACGTATTCCGAATACTTGGCCTTATAATCATAGATTTTCCCGCAGGAAATTTCGATGGTGCGGTTTGTCACATTGTCGATAAAAGCGCGGTCGTGGCTCACCAGGATTACGGCCTTGGCCTTCTGCACGAGGAATTGCTCCAGCCATTGTATTGACTCTATGTCGAGGTGGTTGGTTGGTTCGTCGAGAAGCAGCACATCGGGGTGGGCGAGAAGTATCTTTGCCAGCTCCACACGCATACGCCAACCGCCGGAGAACTCGGAGGTGGGCCGGTCGAAGTCGTCGCGGCTGAAACCGAGACCTATGAGGGTGCGCTCCATCTCGGCCTCCATATTGTCTGAATCCTCTATGGCGATGCGCTCGTTGAGATATTCGAGACGGTCAATCAGGGCATGGTATTCGGGCGATTCGTAGTCTGTACGATCGCCGAGTTTCCGGCTTACCTCCTCCATTTCGGCACGGCGTCGCAGGGCGCGGTCGAAGACTTTGCGCACTTCGTCGAGCAGTGTCGTGGAGTCGGCGAGTTTCATCTGTTGCGGCAGATAGCCCACCGTGGTGTCGCCGGAACGCGAAACGGAACCGGAGGTGGGTTGCTGCAATCCGGCTATTATTTTAAGCATCGTGGACTTGCCGGCGCCGTTCTTGCCGGTGAGCGCCACGCGGTCGTTGTCGTTGATTACGAACGAGGCGTCGGCGAACAGCGGCCTGGCCGCAAATTCCACACTCAAACTGTTTACACTAAGCATACTGCAAAATTAGTAATAATATTTGTGATATGTAGCATCTTATGACCATTATCGTTACTTCGCCACTCACTAACCTTGTCGTTTTCTACGGAAAGTTGCTTGATATTTCAAGTGTATGAAATTTTTCCAAATGATAATATGGATTTGATTCAAACAGCGGATTTTCTATGCTGTTATGGCAAAAGTCTACAAAAGACCATTTGTTGCGGTCGATATTATAAGTATCTAATTGCTAAATGACTATAACAAAAATTAAGCGGTTAACATAATTTAACTGTAATAATAATAAAATATAGCAGATTAAAGTTAAATTTGCCGTCTGAAACGGGATGATATTATCATTCCATTCGTAATCTAACATTAACAGAAAGTATGAGAAAATTTTTATTATTGCTAACCATGCTCGGCAGCCTCTGCGGCTTTGCGGCGGAGAAAGACGCCCTGCGGGTTGTCCTCAAGACGGGGAGCCCGATGCTCTTCAAGTTCGAGTCCAAGCCCGAGGTGACGTTTACACCGGAGGGATTCGATGTGGTCTGTCCCAACGAAGAGGGTGTAGTCTTTCAGTTTGACGAAGTGGACTACCTCGACTTCGCCGAAACTGTAGGCATCGCCCAGTTGCCAGTCTCCGAACTCCTTTTCCGTGTAGGACAAACCTCTATCACAGTCGAGAACGCCGGTCCTGAAAGCCGCCTCGACGTTTGGACCCTTGACGGTAAGAGCGTACTGTCGGCCATATTCAACGACACCTATACCATAGAGCGCCCGCGGCTCGGCAAAGGTGTCTTCATCTTCAAAATCAATAACTCAACCTTTAAAGCCTCTCTCTGATACCAATGAAAAAACTTCTACCATTATGCCTCGCGGCCTTGGCTATAACCTCTCTTAAGGCCGAAACGAAAGTGATGCGCATCTACTTCGGCGACGGCACCTCGCAGACCATCACTATCGAGAACGTACAGAAAATAGCATTCGAGGACCAGGGCGAAATCATCACCGACCGTATGGTGGATATGGGCCTCTCCGTTAAATGGGCTTCCTACAACGTCGGTGCTTCCGTGCCCGAGGGTTACGGCAACTTCTACGCCTACGGCGAGATAGAACCCAAAGATGAATACCGCTACGAGAACTACGTTTGGCGTTATCCGGACTATAACGACTGGGACTGTGACGAATGGGAGAAATACTTCAAGCTCGGCGCCACCATCACCGGCACGCAGTATGACGTGGCCCACATGAAGTGGGGCGACAAGTGGAGGATGCCTACCCGCGCCGAGTGGAACGAACTTATCGACAACTGTTCCTTTACATGGACAGGCATCAACGGCGTTACAGGTATCCTCGCTACCTCGCAAATCACAGGCAACTCCATCTTCTTCCCCGCCGCCGGCAATATGGTGGACGAAAAGCACACCCACGATCAGCTCGGCTGCTTCCTCTGGACCGCCACCGAATATGAACAGTCGGACATCTCGCAGGAATGCCGCAACTACCGCGCCAACCTCGACGCCACCAACCATGCCGCAAACGGTTATGACTATCCCGAAGTTGGCTTCAATGTCCGTGCTGTGTACGGCGATGTTCCAGCGCCCGAGAAACCGCAGTACAAGGTGCCCGATGACTCGCAGATGGTAGACCTCGGCCTCTCCGTGAAATGGGCTCCCTTCAACATAGGAACCGACTCAGACACACGCACCGGCGAGTTCATCTGCTGGGGCGAACTGTTGCCCAAACAGTACACCCACTCCTATAACTACAAGTTCTACGACGCCTACAACGACACCTACGAGGACATCGCCGACCAGATTTCCGATACGGAATATGACTGCGCCAAATACCTGTGGGGCAACGGCTGGCGCCTCCCGACCAAAGAGGAGTTCGAGGAACTTGTGACGCGTTGCACCTGGACCGTCTCCTCAAGCGGTTACACCGTGACCGGCCCGAACGGGAACTCCATGTTCCTTCCGGCCTGCGGCTTCATGACCTACAAAGGTGCTCCGCGCTCTTCCTACGAATCGGGCTATTATATGTGTGGCGACGCCGACACGCGCGTGCGTCCCAACGGCGAAAAAATGCTCAGCAACTGCGTGGCACTCAAGTTTACACGTACGGGCTACACCCTGAACGCCCCGGTGGTGGATTATTTCTCCAAAGCCGGCGGCATACAGGTGCGTCCCGTTCATGAATAATCGATTTTTTACGCCGGGGAGGAGATGCCGTGCTTCGGTGTCCCTTTTCCGGTGACTTAGCTAAGAACCAAATAATTAACCTATGAATAGACTTACTTCGACATTATTATGTGCGGCGTTGTCGCTGGCGGGTAGTACCCTAATGGCGCAGACCACCATCTTCGACCTCAGCTCGCGTGACGGGTTCACGCAGTGCACGCAGGAGTGTCTGCGCTATGACCGCGACAACCAGGTCTGGTCATGGAGCAACTATCGCAGTGCCCTCCAGATGTATCATTATAGTGTAACGGAACCATACTATGACGATTATCTCGTGACCCCCGAACTTCCCCTCGAAGCCGGTTCGCTCTACCGCGTGACCCTCTCACCCACAGCCTACAGCAGCGGCAAGACAGGACATATTAAGATTGGTTGCGGCCAGGGTGCAGATCTCGAATCGTATAACATAGTCGGTGAGATAGATAACATCCCGTATGTCTCGAACATGGATGATGCCGAAGAGCGCACCGTTGAGTTCAATGTGCCCGTGAGCGGTAATTACAAGCTCTTTATAGAGGGTGTGGGCAACGGCCTCTACATTGGAGGCACCACTATCCGGAATGTAGGAACATCGACCGTTCCCATGGCAGTGTCCGACCTTTCCGTGCTTCCCGACCCGGCAGGGGCCGCAAGCGCGATGATTATGTTCACGATGCCCGACAAGTCGGTGAGCGGCACGGCCCTCGACGGTCAGATGAGCTACCGTATCTACCGCAACGATGCCGAGACAGCCGTCAAGACCGGCCGCGCAAACGCCGGGGAACAGGTGTCTTGGACCGACACTTCCGTTCAACCCGGAGTCGTGACTTATTCAGTGGAGATAGTCAGCGGCCAGGAGACGAGCGCCCGCGCTTCCGTATCCTCGTTCGTCGGCCTTGAAACCCCGAATGCCGTCACAGACCTTACTCTGGCAGAGGGCGAAGGGGGCTACACACTCTCATGGACAGCCCCGGCCAAAGGTATCCATGATGCCCTCATCGATCCCGCATCGCTCCGTTATGACGTGGTAAGAATGGTCGACGGCGCTGCTGACGCTTCCTTCTCAAACCTCACAACCACTTATTATACAGATAGTTACATAGTCGAAGGCCTGCACCGCATACAGTATTCCGTAACGGCCAAGATAGGGGAGAACGTTTCCGAATCCGCCCTTACCGAGATTCTCACGGTAGGTAACGCCATGATGCCATTCGCATGGTCGTTCGCCGGCGCCAGCTTCGGTGATATGCAGACAGAGATTGTCAGCGGCACCCACAATTGGGAAGCGATTGCATCCAAGCATGACCAAGGGCCGCAGGCCGACCCGGTCGACAACGACGGCGGTATGGCTTTCTACAATACGTGGAATGCTCCGCGCGGCGAGTCGGCACGGCTGATGACACCGCCCTTGGTTTATACGGCTGGCGATAGCCCGATAATCGAATTCTATATCTGTCACCACTCGATGGGTAATGATAAACTCTCAGTTCAGGTTTCAAGCGACGGCGGGGAATGGAACAACGTTCCTGACGCCGAAGTGACAGTAACAGGAAGTCCTGCCGGATGGACCAAATATTCCTTCCCGCTCTCTGCTGCCATCGCCGAGGGTTGCACTTCGTTCCGCGCAGCTCTGCTTATTACAAGTGCATACGGTGCCAATACGCTCGTCGACGCCATCCGCGTATTCTCGCTCAAGGACAAAGACCTCTCCGTGACGCTCGTTTCCGCGCCCGAGGCTGTTGTCTCCGGAAACGACATCGTGCTGAAATACAATGTGGCTAACAACGGGAAGAATACCGTGGCAGCTTCAGACTATACACTGGAAATGACTACGGACTATCCTGCCGCCATCCTGCTTCCCGAAACCGTCGAAATCCCCTCGATGGACACGCAGGAGGTTGAAGTTACCGTTCCCCTTACAGCCATCGAGACACTCGGCAATCAGCAATACAGCTTTGCCCTCAAGGTGAACTATGCCGGCGACCAGGCTGCGGACAACAACTCCTCCGCAACTTCGCCCGTGCAGGTATCCTTCCTCGAGAAAGAGGCTCCCGCCAACGTAACGGCCAATCTTGAGAATGACGGCTCGATAACCGTAAAATGGGATGCTGTGGCAGACGCCGCTTATGTGACCTACAAGACGGCTACCTCGTTCGAGGGACTCGAAGAGGGAACCACCGACACGTTCGACGGCTGGACTTCGCTTGACCTCGACGGCAAGGACGGCGGTACTTACTACACTACATCGGGAAGCGCCTTCAAGGTTGTCAAGCCCTCAAGCACTCCCAAGGGAACGGACGGCGAGAAGTGCATCGGCCTTACCCTCCCCGCCAACGCACAACAGGACGACTGGCTGATTTCGCCGCTCGCCGAGTGTCCCGAAGGCGCAACCATGACGCTTGCATTCGACATCGCGACCCGCCAGTTCACGAGCTACTATTATTATAACTTCGACGTTGTTTACGCTACCGGCGAATATGACGCAGCCAACCCCGCCGCGGCTTTCACACACTTGGTGAAGAGCATGGAATCCAACCACTACAACGGAGAGTTCCGCGACAACGAGAACTTCGTGCGCCTGACCTTCGACAATATTCCCGCCGAAGCCAAATATGTGGCCCTCCACTTCAAGACTAATACCACCGTCGCATCGGCAGTGTGGATCGATAATATCACCCTCTCGGAGGACAATCTGCAGCCGCTGCTCGGCTATAACATCTACGAAGCCGACGACTCCAGGCTGAACGGCGAACTCCTCCCTGTGGAGAGCGTTTCATACCTGGTAGAGAACCTTGTACGCGACAACGGGCGCCGCTTCTTCGTGACGACGGTTTATCCCGGCGGCGAAGGCACACCCTCCGACATCACAAGCCCCGTTACCGCCATCGAGCAGTTCGAGGCCGAGAAGATGAACGTAATCGTCACCGGCGACGGCATAATCTTCAGCGGCGTGACAGTTCCCGTAACGGTTTATGACATCTCGGGGCGCACGGTAGCCACTCTGCGTGAGGACGGCCTGTTGCGCACCGCCCCGGGCGTCTATGTCGTGAAAGCCGGCAACAGCGCCCGCAAAGTGATGGTCAAGTAACACTCCTTGTTTGAAGAAAAGGCGAAGCCGTAAGGCCGAGCCAACTGGCAAAAGTCCAACATAGCCAAGCCCCGCAGCCGGAAATCCGTGCCGCGGGGCTCTTTTTCATGCAATGGAGGAGATGATACCTCCGCGCAAACTTCTATAAATCTTATAGCTCTGATAGACTTGCCTGCTCATCAATTCTAAAAAAGAGCTCCGGCGAAAGTTGGCCGGGGCTCTTCTTGTTTCTTTGTCGGAAGCCGCTTGATTAGCAGGGGAGGGCTTCGTTTGTTTTGTGGACGGCGGCTGCGCTCTTGGCGAAGAGTACGCGCTCCTCGTCGTTGAGGTCAAGCTCGATGATGCGTTCGATACCGTTTTTGCCTATGATGGCGGGTACGCCGATGCAGAGGTCTTTTTCGCCGTATTCACCTTCGAGCAGGCAGGAGCAGGGAATCATGGCCTTTTCGTCGTGGATGATGGCTTCAGCCACTTCAGCTGCGGCTGCGCCGGGAGCGTACCATGCCGATGTGCCGAGCAGCTTTGTAAGTGTGGCGCCGCCAACCATTGTGTCGGCAACCACTTTCTGCATTGTCTCCTCGTCGAGCAGTGTGGTGGCGGGGACTCCGCGGTAAGCGGCAAAGCGCTTCATCGGAATCATGGTGGTGTCGCCGTGGCCGCCGATTACGAAGCCTTCGACCTCGTTGGGGTTGGCGCCCAGAGCCTGGCTAAGATAGTATTTGAAGCGGCTGGAGTCGAGCGCGCCACCCATACCGATAATGCGGTTTTTGGGCAGACCGGAGATACGGTGGATGAGGTAAGTCATCGTGTCCATGGGGTTGGATACGCAGATGATTACGGCGTTGGGGCTGTGGGCCAGCACGCTTTCGGTCACTTGTTTAACGATGCCGGCGTTTACGCCGATGAGCTCTTCGCGTGTCATACCCGGTTTGCGGGGAAGGCCGGAGGTGATGATCACCACGTCGGAGTCGGCAGTTTTGGAGTAGTCGTTTGTCACGCCGATTACGCGGGTGTTCATGTCCAGAAGGTTTGCTGTCTGCATCATATCCATGGCTTTGCCTTCGGATACGCCTTCTTTAATATCGATCATTACTACTTCGTCGGCCACGCCGCGCACGGCCATGACGTTAGCTGCGGTTGCGCCTACGTTGCCGGCGCCTACAACTGTTACTTTTGACATTGCTTTTAACTTAAATGTTTGGATAATATATTGATGTTCAGTCTGTTATCAAAGTTGTAATTTATAGTGGAACGTTCCGGAGAAACCTTTCGGCCATACATCCCGGAAATCTTTTGCAAAATTACAATTAATTTTGTACAAGAGCAAAATTGTTGCCTTAAACTTTTCAGGGTGCGGTTTCGGGGTTCACCGGAAATTCCGTGTCCTCTTTGTGGCGCATCAGTTGCCAGGAGTTGAAGAGATTCTGCCAGATGATGTATGCCGCCATGCCGATGGAAGACAGCGGGTCGAGGTAAGTCAGCGCGAGCCAGACGCCGAGAACGGTGTTCTTCTGTCCGAAACTCTGTCCGACCGATACCTTGTCGCCGAACTTTCCGCCCAACCAGCGTCCTGCCTCGAACTGCACGAGGCAGACAACCAGGGCTCCCAATGCCAGAAGAAGCATCGGCACCACATTCTGCGCCGAATAATTCTTTATGGCGAAGCTGACGCAGTTGCCGACTACTATGAAGAGAGAGAAAGCCCAGATGTAGAACGAGAGCGCCTGATGGTTGGCTATTACATGGTGCGCCTTCGGAGCCAGTTTTTTGAGCAGGAAAGCCACGGCCATAGGGCAGAGCAGCAGCGGGAAAACCTTGCGGCAGATGAGCCATGCCGACTCGAAGAAGGTCAGCTCGGGGTGCGTGCCCACGGCGGCGAGTACCAATGGTCCCACGAGTGCCACGAAGATGTTGCATACCAGTTGGTAAGAAGCCACGAACTTAAGGCGTCCCCCAAGCAGCGACGTGATTACGGGAGCCGCCGTGGCTGTGGGTATGAAGACGCAAAGCATTGTTCCGCCGGCGACGGTGTCACCCAGCGGAAGGAGCGCAAAGTAGACCGCTGCCGCCATGAGCATCTGTATGGCAAGCAGCTCGAAATGTTCCTTGCCGACTTTCAGGTCGCTGAATTTCAACCTGCAATAAGGGATACAAAGCATCACGAAGATGAGATATGGCGAAATCCACTCCAGGTATCCCATCCACGGATAGAACACAGCACCGAGTACCATCGATACCGGCATTACCAGATTTTTAGCATGTGCCCGGCTAATCATTTTAAGCAAGAATTAAGGACGCTGGGATACTCACCTCCGGCTCGGTTATAGGTAGTTGGCTAAGATAGTTAACATAGCTAAGTTGGCAAAGCCATTGGCAGTCAGCTAAGATAGCTAAGAATAAAAAAGCAAAGGGAGTCCTGAAGCGTCCTGATTATCGGATTGTCAGTCTATCTGTTCGAGAAGGCGTAACAGGGTGTGGAAGGTGCTCTGCGGGGCATTCTCCCAGAAGCCTTCGTATTGCTCAAGGTTATGTCCGCTGCCCGGCGTGTCGCTGATAGCACGCACTATGACGAACGGCACGCCTTCGCGCAGGCAAGTCTGCGCTATGGCACCCGATTCCATGTCCACGCCAAGCGCGTCGGGGAAATGCACCTTTATCTCCACTACCTCTTCCGGTTTGCAGATAAACTTATCGCCGGAGCAGAGCAGACCGAAATGCACCTTTCCGCCGGTGAGCACTTCGCGGGCTTTCTCCACCGTGCGGCGGTCGCACTCCATGCGTGCCGGAAGTCCGCAGGCCGCACCGTATTCCGTCTCCGGGCCGCACCATACGTCGTGGTAAGCCACCTCGTCGGCAACCAGCACGTCGCAAATGCCGGTCTTAATGTCGGCTCCGCCACACACACCGGTATTGATTACCATGTCCGGACATTCGGCGCGGATGAGGGCATAAGTGGAGAGGGCGGCGTTCACCTTGCCGATGCCGCAAAGTACCACTACTACATCGTGGTTGCCAAGACGCCCTTCGGTCACTTCCTTGTCGTCGATGCTACGCGTTTTCTTGTCCATGATAAGCGGGAGAAGCAGTGCCAACTCCTTCTCCATCGCCACTATAATAGCTATCTTCATTGTCGTTACACGTTTTGACACTGCAAAATTACCGCTTTTTTTCGTCACGCACAATATTTGGCAGCCGCGAATTTGCGGATTCCATAAATAATTGTTAATTTCGCAATTGAATATACTTGAATCAGCAAACATCATGAAGACTATAAAGATATGGAACGACGCGCCGTCTGACCGTCAGTTACAAGAGATAGCCCGCGACCTTCGGGCCGGCCAGACCATGATATGGCCCACCGACACTATGTATGCGCTTGCCTGCGACGCCCTTAACCCGAAAGCCATCGATGCCATCTGCCGCCTCAAAGGCATCAATCCCGAGAAGCAGACGCTTTCGATAGTATGCGCCGACATTGCCGAGGCGGCGAAGTATGGGCGCCTTGACAACGACATCTTCATGATGATGCGCCGCAACACTCCCGGACCGTTCACCTTTATCTGCCGCGCCGCCTCCACGTTGCCACGCGCTTTCAAAGGACGCAAGAGTGTTGGAATACGCATCCCGGCCTGCGGGACCGACCTCGCCATAGTGCGCGAACTCGGCAATCCCATTCTCACCACTTCCGTAGAGGCGCCGGACGACGATTACATGAGCGAACCCTCGCTGCTCCTCGACATCTATGACGGCCGGGTGGACATCCTGCTTGATGCCGGGCGCCGTCCCGCCGTCCTATCCACGGTAGTGGACTGCACCGGCCCGGAAATCGAAATTACCCGCCAGGGGGAAGGGGAACTCGCCTGACCGACACTCCCGTATAAAGCCGCTTTCTCGTAGCCATCTCGGCTAACCGCGACGATAAAAAGAAAACCTCCGCGAGGCGTGGGCCTTTGCGGAGGTTTATTGTCAGTGAAGCAAAAACTTATTTGCGGAATTTGAGGGTCTTGTTGCCGCTTACTGCGATGTAAAGGCCTTCGGCAAGCTGTTCAAGGCTTACGTTGCCGGCTTCGGAGGTAAGTACCTTCACGCCTGTCAGCGTGTAGATTTCTACACGCGCCGGAGCTGTGAGCGTAGCCGTGGCGGCTTCGTAGGTGAGTTCGCCGTTGGCTTCCACACCCGAAATTCCCTGTCCTTTCTTACGCACTATCGCGCATACCCAGATTTCACCGTTGTCATCGGCGTCTTCGGCCTTGATAACGTAATCCGCGGGGATACGGTTGTTGGGGAAGCCTCTCATCAGGCAGTATGACTCAACTTTATAATTCTTGGCTATTTCCTCTGAATTTACAGTAACGCGGAGATGAGCGATGTCGCCTGCGTAACCGGTGAACTCGCGTTTCTGAGTTCCATCGGTCTGGAGGATTACAACTTCGCCGAGCGGTGAGGTAGGAACCTGGCCGGATTCGTCGAGTTCCCAGGCGTTGTTGCCGCGGACAACGAAGATGGGGTGTTCATCGTCGACTGTGAACACACCTTTGAAGAGGAGGTTCTCCTGGGCGATGTCGGTGGCTGTGAAAGTGTAAGTTTCACCCTCAATGCGGGTACCCTGGCCGTCGAGAACGCCGGGATAATAAAGTTCTATGTGGTCGAACTTATAACCGTGGTTGGCCTTCGGGAGGAGTTTGACTGTCATGCCGGTGGTGGCCTCGAAGGAGCTTACCACTTCGCCGTTGACTTCAAATTTCATTTCGCCCATAATTTGGTGGCGCTCGTCGTCGATCGATGAGCCTCCGGAAACCTGGCAGGGAACGTATGAAAGGGCGTCGATGGTGGTGCGTTCGTCAACTATTACATAAACGCTGCGCCCGGAGCACTCCACGTCTTTGCCGTTGACGCGCACGTAGCTGTAACGGGCAGCGCCCGTCTTGAGATAAACCTGTACGAAGTTGCCTTTTGTAACCTCGTTGACAGTATTGTTTTCGAGCTCTTTAACCACGATGTAGCGCTGTTCGGCATCGCTGTAGACCGTCTCGTAGAACTTGATGTAGTTTTCATCGCCGTTGGCAACTACTATCACGTTACCCTCCGAGGGGTTCTTTTCGGTGATTGTAAGGGCCACGTTCACGGTGTTGACCTCAGCGTCCTTGAGGTAGATGGTATAATTGCCTTCACCCTTGGTAACGTCGGCGGCTGCGGATTCCCTCACAGCCAGGGAGAGGAGGTCATAGCCGGCGGCGGGAGCTACGGTTATTTCATCGTAGGTACGGACGTTGATAGAGTTGGCGCTTTCCACTTGCTGGCCGTTTACGCGGAGTGTGAACTGTGCGGGATCGCCTGCGAAGTTGACTGTCGTAGCCACGGGGGAACGGCGCGAGCGTATCTGGATGTAACCTCCCTCGGATGCCGTCACGTTGTAGGCTCCCTGGCCGTTGGCCTGTACTGCGTCGCCGTTGTAGGTCACTTCGGTGAGCTGGTAGCCGTCATTGGCTTTGATGGAGAGTGCGTTGGTGAAGGAGGAAGAGCTGAGGGTGTTCACGCCGTCGGCGAGCGTTATGACATTGCCGCGGCCGCCCTTGTCGGTGAGGGTGATGGCAGCTGCGTTGTCAACGTCGACGGTAACGCCCTGAACGCTGCGTTCGCCGCTGACCATAACGAGAGCCGGGGAAGTACCGTTGGCGCCCGGAACTATGCGGAACCAGTTTTCGGTGTCGTCGCTCGGGTTGGTTTCCATACCGTTGGAGCCGAAGAGGTATTTGAAGGCCGTGCCGGGGCGCGGGGAGACTGTAATCTTTTCGCCCTGTTTGCCGGTGAGTGTGGCTTCTGTGCCGGTCAGTTTCTCAACGGTGCCGTCGCGACGTGTGAAATAGAAGGAGTCGAGGCCGGCTCCCCCTTCCACGGCCTGGACTGTTACTTCGCAAGCGGGGCCTTCGGTTTCAACTACGAAGTTGTCGCCGTTTTCAACTAATATCTGGTAACCGACCGAGCCTTCCCTGCCTATGGGGTTGACTGTCTCGCCGTTGTTTGTGACTTTGAGGATTTTCCCGCCTTCGACGGGAGTGAAGACAAGGGGGTTGGCTTCTTCATAAATAATGAAGTCGGTCTTTGTGCGGCCGATGGTCAGCGTCTGTGCCCCCTTGTCGCTTTCGCGGTACTGGAGCACGGCTGAAAGGTTCTTGGCATAGTCTGCCGTGATGGAGAACCGGATGGCGTTTGAAGCTGCGCGGAGCGTGAGGATGGCACCGTCATAGTCGGGGATAGTGTTCTTGAAGAGGAAGGCACCGTCCTCGGTGGTGCCTTCGATAGCGGCACCGGTGCTTTGGATCTTCAGAGAGGCTACCTCAAAGCCGGCGTTGGGGATTATGCGCATGTCGGCGCCCGAGGGTGCCGAGTACATGCCCCAGCTGTTTTTCTCGACTGTTTTCCAGGCGTCGCCGTCTTTGTAGTCGAAAGCGAAGGAATCGTCAGGAACGGTGATTCCCTCACCCTGCGTGATGAGGTTGAATTGTACGGTAGGAGTGGTCTGCTGGCCTGAACCGGAGGTCACTACGTCCACTTTCATGCTGTTGGCCGACGGGCCCGTCTTCAGGGTGGGATTCTCGGCAGAGGACAACTTCACACAAGAGAACTTTTCCGAATGGAAAGTCATCGACAGCAACGATGACCAAAAAACCTGGTTATGGTCAGAAGACGGTATGCCCTCGCCGGTCTATTATCAGTATCACTCCGCTAATCAGGCGGACGACTGGTTTATCTCTCCGGAAATAACGATTCCGGCCACAGGTACATACTTAATGCGCTTTGTAGTAACAGGTGCAAGTTACGGCGAGTCGCTCGACGTCTATATGGGCAACGCGGCCACCGTGGAGGCCATGACTATCGAAGGGCCGAAAATGACCGATATCAAAGGTAACCTGACTCCCGGATACATGCTCGCTGACTTTAATGCCGGCGACAGGACTTACATCGGTTTCCACTGTGTCTCTCCCGCGGACAAATGGAGACTCTATCTGAATTCCGTAGAGCTCGTAGCCGTAGAGAATCCGTGTGACATCGGAGTAAGCGAAATTCTTTCCCCCATATCCGGCGAAGGTCTCGGCCTGGAGGATATTAAAGTGAAAATCAAGAATTACACCGACATTCCGGTCGATGGTTTCGATGTGTGCTATACCATCAACGACGGAACATCGGTAACCGAGCATGTTTCGCAGACACTTGCAGGCAATGCCGAAATGGAGTACACCTTTACAGCGAAGGGTGATTTCTCCACTCCCCGCGGGAAATATGACATCAAAGCCTACACCGTTCATGAGGGCGACATTTCAGAAACCAATGATGCCGCAACTCTCAAAGTGATACATGTGGCTCCCGCCGGTGTCCCCTACATCATGGGATTTGAGCCTGACGACGATACATCGAACTTCATCTACCTGAATCTCAACAACGATGACGGCGACTGGAGCGTAGGCACCAACTCGTTCTTCTCCCAGTTCTCACGCACGGGCGACGGATACCTTGCCTATAACTATAACCGCGACAACGCCGGCGACGACTGGGTATTTATTGACCCGTTGGAGGTTGAAGCCGGGAAACTGCTCATGAAGTTCTGGTATTCCGCTACGGAGAATCACACCGAGCGTATGCGTGTCTGCTGGGGCAACGCACCCACCCCGGAGGCTATGACAAACACTATCGTTGACCTCAACGAAATTTCAAACGAGCATTTCGAAGAGTGTGCGGCCCTGCTTGATATCCCGACTGCGCAAAAGATATTCATCGGCTTCTATTGTTACAGCGATAAGGATGAGAACTGGCTCATAGTCGATGACCTGAGCATCGAGAGCGTAAATCCTTCGAGCTTCGATGTCTCTGCCGGACAGTTCTCCGGCGTTAATGATTTCTACCGCGCGCCTAACCGCCGCGATGTAACAGTGGCTGTGGTAAACAACGGTATAACTGAAAACTATAATACTCCCCGATTTTCAGACAGACACAATTATGGCGGTATGACGAGAAA
>OGNF01001010.1_pt1 | contig 27938 bp, 21 predicted proteins | sample 1573321 | NCBI WGS metagenome assembly OGNF01 (sample SAMEA2581911, study PRJEB24529) | metagenome | biome: Human gut stool | place: China | collected 2011 | reverse complement strand
AATTTATGCCCCATCTTGAAATTACGCCTGTCTCGCAGCTGCACCTCATCTTCGGTCTTGCAGGCACATCTGCGACCCCTGCGTTAACATTTTTTGTGGGATGGGGTCTAAATTATAAACGCAAAGATAATAAAAAAAGACGACTAATAAAACCGCTTTTCACATAGATTTCCATTTTCTTCACAAAGATTCACTATCTTTGCATTCATTTCGCACTTTAGAGCGCATTTATTCCCTATCAAAAATCAGAAAAACAAGATGAATAATAATATCAGCGATCAGAATATGAAAGAGTGCCGCAAGGAGTCGTGGCGTCCGGGCACAATGATTTATCCCCTTCCGGCGGTGATTGTCACATGCGGCTCAAGCCGGGCCGACTGGAATATGCTCACGGTGGCCTGGACCGGCACAGTATGCTCCGACCCGGCGATGTGTTTCATCTCCGTGCGCCCCGAACGCCATTCCTATCCCCTCATCGTGGAGAATATGGAGTTCACCATCAATCTCACCACCGAGGCGATGGCGCGCGCCACCGACTGGGTGGGAGTCCGCTCCGGCCGCGATTACGACAAATGGAAGGAGACCGGCCTCACGCCGCTCCCCGGCGAGAAGGTGCAGAGTCCCACAATCGCCGAGTCGCCCCTCAGCATCGAATGCCGCGTGAAGTCGGTAACCCCACTCGGCACCCATCATATGTTTCTGGCCGAGGTGGTCAACGTACGCGCCGACGCCCGATGGATCGACCCCGAAACCGGCCGATTCTGCCTCGAAAAAGCCCGGCTGATGGCCTATAGCCACGGCCATTATTATTCTTTAGGTGAAATGATTGGCAAATTTGGCTTCTCTGTCAAAAAAAATTAGTAAATTTGCAATTCAGACTCACATTAGGAATAGACGTTGATGGCTAACGACAGATATAACGAATTCGACGAACTCGACGGCAAGCCCTCCAAAGCGGAGAAACGCGCCCGCCGCAACCGTACAGTAGTGAAATGGCTCTGGCTCACTTTCCTCGGCCTGGCTTTCTTCATAGTGCTGCTGATGATCCTGATTTATAACGGCGTGATCGGATATATGCCCCCTATCGAGGAACTTGAGGATCCGCACGACAAACTGGCTTCTCTTGTATATGCCTCCGACGGCACCACTGAGCTCGGCCGATATTATTACGGGTCGGGCAACCGCGTTTACACCGACTATAACGGCATCTCGGAGCATGTGATCAATGCGCTCGTGGCCACAGAGGATGTGCGCTACAAGGAGCATTCCGGCATCGACTTCAAGGCTTTGGGCCGAACGGCAGTGAAGACCCTCATTATGGGCGACAAGTCATCGGGTGGCGCCTCCACCATCACCCAGCAGCTCGCCAAGCAGCTCTACACCCAGCCCTCCTCCTCCGCTTTCAAGCGTGCCCTCCAGAAACCTATCGAATGGATGATTGCCGTGAAGCTCGAGAGGTTCTACACAAAGGATGAGATCATCAACATGTATCTCAACCGTTTCGACTTCCTCAATAATGCCGTGGGCATCAAGACTGCGGCAAATGTATATTTCGGCAAGGAACCACGCGACCTGAACATCCAGGAGGCGGCTATGCTCGTGGGTATGCTGAAAAATCCAAGTTATTTCAATCCCCTTCGTCATGAGGACCGCACGCGCGACCGCCGCAACGTAGTGTTCGACCAAATGGTGAAGGCGGGTTTCCTGACATATGCCGAAGCCGACTCTTTCAAGCAACTTCCCATCGAACTCGACTATCACAAGGTGGACCATAAGGAGGGTGGCGCGCCCTACCTGCGCGAGGAGATACGCCGCCTGATGACGGCCAAGCGCCCCGTGCGCCCCAAACGCGGCGACTATTCCAGCAATCTCGCCTACACGCTTGCCATGGGTAATTATAACACGGATTCAACCCAGTGGGAGGAGAATCCTCTCTATGGCTGGATTGAGAAGAATCCCAAACCCGACGGCTCTCTATATAATCTTTACACGGATGGCCTGCGCATCTACACCACCATCGACATGCGCATGCAGCAATATGCCGAAGAGGCCGTCAACGAGCACCTCGGTGGCTATCTGCAGCCTGCCTTCGAGCGTGAGAAACGAGGTAGCCGCACAGGTCCTTACACTTCCAATCCCAATGAGCTCAACTATGCGGGCGTTCAGAAACTCATCCGCAACGCCATCCGCCAGACGGAGCGCTATCGCGTGATGAAGAATGCCGGCCATTCCGAGGCTGAGATTGAACGCGCGTTCCACACTCCGCATGAGATGGATGTGTTCGCCTATGTAAGGGAAACGAAGAGGGGGGTCACCAAGATTGTCCCCGGCACGAAGAGCGTGACGATGACTCCCTACGACTCCCTGATGTATATGAAGACGGTGCTCCGCACCGGCATGATGAGTATGGACCCTGCCACAGGTTATGTGAAGGCTTACGTGGGTGGTCCCGATTTCCAGCATTTCCAGTATGATATGGTGTCGCGCGGAAAACGTCAGATCGGTTCTACGGCGAAGCCATTCCTCTACACCCTCGCAATGGAGCAGGATTTCACCCCCTGCTCGATGTTCAGCAACACGCAGCCGGTGTTTGGCAACTGGGCGCCGCGAAATTCAAGCCGAGCCCGTGTGGGCCAGATGGTCGACCTCCGATGGGCACTTACCAACTCCAACAACTGGATTTCTGCCCGACTCGTGAATGAACTGACCCCTGGCGCGTTGGCCAACAAGATGCGTATGTTTGGCATCACTGGATATATCGATGCCACTCTCCCACTCTGTCTCGGCACGGTGGATGTGCCTGTGGGGCAGATGGTGGCCGCATATACCACCTTTGTCAACAAGGGTATCCGCGTTGACCCTGTGTTTGTGACCCGCATCGAGGACAACCAGGGCAACCTGATCTATAGCGCCGTGCCGCACCGCACGGAGGTCACTTCGGAGGATGCTTATTATAAGATTGTTTCGATTCTGCTCAATGTAGTGGACAGCGGTACGGGTGCCAGCTTGCGCAGCCGTTATGGAATCCACGCGCAGATGGGCGGCAAGACCGGTACGACCAACTCCAACTCCGACTCCTGGTTTTTGGGCTTCACCCCGGAACTTGTCACGGGTGTCTGGGTAGGAGGTGAGGAGCGTTACATCCACTTCAACTCGATGGCCTTCGGCCAGGGTGCAAGGGCAGCGCTTCCTATCTATGGATTGTATATGAAGAAGGTGTATGCCGACCCGAAACTGCCCTATTCGCAGGATGCGAAGTTTGACTTCCCCGACAACCTCGACCTCTGTAACGGTGGCACCGTGGACTATACCGAATATGCCCACGAGTCCGCCCCCGTAGAGCAAGTAGAAGGCATCTACGACTAAACTGGGAGGGGATGTCCCTCCCGGTGATGTGGCAATCGACCCTCCCGGTGATGCGCCTTGATTGCTTGATAAATCTAAAATAATTCAAGGAATTTTAAATTTATGTTACGAATTTTAAATTTTTGAGCAATATATACCACGAAAGGGCGTTATCTATTCATTAATGTCCTTTCGTGGTTTTTATACTACGGCAAGCACACATTAAAATCACACTCCCTTATTGCACTTTTGCAGTAAAGGAAGTTAATATAAACCACAAAAAAACAGAAACACACCAACAGCGATAGCGACTGCGACAGTTAAGGCAACAGCGACTGCGACAGCTATAGCAACAACAATGTGACAAACCAGGATGCGTTCCTCCTCACAGAGGGATGCAGCCATAAAACCATAACAACATGAAGAAAATCTTTACTTTAGCAATCCTTGCGATTGCAGCGTGTTATTCAAATGCTTCGGCTGAAGAGTCTCGAGACGAATTTGTAGATCTTAAAACCAAGACCTTTACCGGAGCAAATGGAACTTTAACGGGTTCCTCCGGAGCGATGTATGCTTATTCCAATCTGTATGTAGAGACGGATGGCATATGGTTTAAGAATTCCGCGAATTCAATTTTCGTCGCTCATAATGAGAATGGATATATTTCAAGAGTTTTCGTAAATCTTTTTGCTCAAAATTTAAAGGCTGATGGTCATCAATTGCCATTTACGATGTATTTTTCCAACACTCCTTTAACCTGGGATAATCTTGACAACGCTGAAGAAAAAATAGTCTTTGACGATGAAACTGTTGCATCTTATAATCAGTCACGGTTCAGCGCATACAAATATGTGTATCCAAGCGCCGACTCACAATATTCCTATATCGCTATTGCGATTAAGAAGACGGATTCTTATGACATCAGCGACGGCAAAGGGTATTTAAATGAGTTGACATTCATATGGGAATGTGCAGAAACAGCGACAGTGAGCGACCCTACTTTCAGCATTGCACCTAACAGTGATCTCGAGTCAGGCTCCATTGTCAGTGTGCTCAAACCGGAAGATGCCACCAAACTCTTTGTCAGAGTCAATGGAGGAGACTTCGCGGAATTCTCCGGTAATGCAGATGTTACAATTACTGAGGATACAGTAATTGAGGCATATGCCGCAAACGATGAGGGAACAGAATCGAATCATGTATCTGCCTTCTACTCCGTAGAGGAAACTGGCGAGAACATCGACGCCATCAACCCATTCATCTTCTATCCCGAGGGCAACTGGGCTTCCTACGCCGAACAGGCTCATCAGGGCACATGCGCTTCCGGTAAACATTACACCTTCCACGGCACTTACAAAGACCATCAGGGTGCGCATCAGGTGGAAGGCAAGCAGCCCGGCGTGTTCAACTTCACAAATGCAAACCACTACCTCACCAATGGCGTCGTCACGCGCAGTGGCGAGGGCGAAGATCTTTACTGCCTGAAGGTTGACGGTGCAAAGGGTGGCAAAACCACCGGTACGGTTTACGTGGCATTCAGCGACGAACCTTTCACTGCCGCTCCCGACCTTGCCAGCGCAACTTACGTAACCGTCAGCAACGACCCCGCAGTCAATGCCGACTACAACTTCAGCCAGCTAATCTCCGTGAAGAATGCCTATGAGAACAAGGGCATCGACAAGGAAAGCGCAAAATACTTCGCAGTGTTCCCCGGCAATGGCACAGGCATGGAGGTTCCCCGCATGGTGGCCACCTACAGCAACATCCTTACCGGCGTTGACAAGATCGAGACCGAAGCAGCCAATGGCACAGAGGAGGTCTACAGTGTGAACGGCTACCGCGTAAACGGCACCGACCTCGCCCCCGGCCTCTACATCCGCAAGCACAACGGCAAAACAGAGAAATTCGTGGTGAAATAACAGAATCCAATTCAGGATTGTAATCGCGAACCATACGAAACGTCGCCTTTTCCCGGGGCGGCGTTTTTATTTTTTTATTTTTTGAGGATTTGTTTTGATTTGTATTGATAAAATTATAAATTTGTGACAACTAAACTATCTAGTTATGAAGAAACATTTGCAACATTTCTCAAAGGAGTCCACAAGCTGGCTATCGATCGTCACAACGGCGATGGTGGTTGTACTTATGTTAGGGAGTACTCTAAAACATTAAAAAGACAGGTATTCCAAAGACTTATGTTGTATACTTGGTAGTAAGCGGGCAAGTGTGTGACAGTGTTAATATTCTTAAGTAACAAAATGTAATAACAAAATATAAAGAAGAAAGATGAAAACTGAAATTTGCGAAAAGAACGGCATTGGATTTATAGTGGGGCAAGCACATTATTGCAGATTGCTTATTGTGGGATTGATTGCAGTCTTGTCTATGTTTCATTATTTGACGGCATATTCTGAAAACGGAGAGTATCGAAAAGTCCTTACTGACGGGAAAATGTGGAAAGCAAATCTCCGTAGACCATCATTTAGCAAAGTAAAAACTTATTTTACTGTTACAATCGCTGGCGACACAACGGTATATGATCTGAATGCAAAAAAACTGTTGGTTGAATATATCGAATATTATTATTTGGATGGTTTAGAGAATCCACCCCGCATCTCTAAGGGATATTTTTATGATGTTGCGGCCGAGCAAAACGGCGTGGTGTGGTGTCATAACATAAATAATGAATTTGTAAAGGCAATGGATGTAAAACTAAATCTTGGGGATAAATTTGAAATCCAATTTAACAAGCCGGATTCTTTAGGTGTTTCCCAAGTAACACATATAGATTATTGTGACACACCGCTTGGAAGATTGAAAAGGATATTTTTGAATGAATCCGAATGGTGGATAGGTGGCCATCAAGTTTTTGTTGAAGGAGTCGGTTTCCTTTCAGACTGTTATACTCAAATATATACCGATGATGCTTCGGAGATATGGGTGACCGAATGTTATGATAATGGTCAGTTGATTTTTTCTGAAAAGGATTTTATGATTAGTGTGATAGGTGTTGACGAAATATCGGATAATCCAAAACAAAATATAAAATATGATCCATGTCAAGTCACTTATGATATTTTCGGCAATGTGATACAAAATCCAATGCCAAGAACAGTTGTGATTCAGAATGGAAAAAAATTCATAGTTCCATAACAAGATGTTTCTTTGTGATTTTTGAGGAGATTCATATGAGGTGTTTTGCGGATTGGCATATATTTGCTATATTTGCGGATTGAGGAATCAGGACGCCTCTTATTATCTGAAATATTCTCATATTATCCGATAAGATGATAGTGGGATGATCCGATAAGATGATGGGGTCTAATCCCATTCCGCTTTAAAATCTACTGACATGATCCTTTCCATGACCGGCTTTGGCCGCGGTATCGCCTCTTCTCCCACCAAGAAAATCACGATTGAAATCAAATCGCTCAACTCAAAGCAGTTTGACCTGGCCATGCGCGTGCCTCCCTTTTTCAAGGAACTGGAGGTGGAAGCCCGCAACCGCATGGGCGCCCGGCTCGAACGCGGCAAGGTGGAACTGACCGCCACTGCCGAATCTATCGGCAAGGAAACGCCCGTCACTTTCAACACCCCCGTGCTCGCCGGATATAAAGAACAGATTGAGAAACTCGCCATAGAATTGGGCATTCCCGAACCTGCCGACTGGTATAATGTTCTCCTTCGCCTCCCCGATGCCACAAAGGCTGAAAGCACCGGTATCGACGACGCCGACCGCACCGCCTTCTTCACAGCCGTGTCGCTCGCTGTGATCGCTCTCGAGGAATTCCGCACTTCGGAGGGCCGCAAACTCTATTCCTTCTTTGTGAAGAAGATAGAAAATCTTGCAACGCTACTTTCGCAGGTTGACGGTTTTGAGGCAGAACGCGTGCCTAAGATCCGCGCCCGCATCGAAGAACAGCTTACACGCCTCGACTCCATAGAATACGACCGCGGCCGCCTCGAGCAGGAACTCATCTTTTACATCGAAAAACTCGACGTAACCGAAGAGAAGACCCGTCTTCGCGCCCACCTCAACTATTTCATGGAGACCCTCGGCGCCCCCGATGGAGAGCGTACCCCCCAGGGCCAGGGTAAAAAACTCGGTTTCATCGCCCAGGAGATCGGCCGCGAAATCAACACCCTCGGTTCGAAGAGCAATAATGCCGACATGCAGCGCATTGTGGTGCAGATGAAGGATGAATTGGAACAGATAAAGGAACAGGTGCTTAATGTGCTCTAATCATATGGAAAATATGGAAAATCAGGAAAAGAACACGGGTAGGATAATCATCCTGTCGGCGCCCTCAGGCACCGGCAAGTCGACCATCATCTCGCAACTCATGCACCGCCCCGAACTGGAACTCGAGTTTTCCATCTCAGCCACAAGCCGCCTTCCTCGCGGCGAGGAGCAGAATGGCCGCGAATATTACTTCCTCACTCCCGAGGAATTCAAGAAGCGTGCCGACCAGGGCGACTTCGTGGAATGGGAGGAGGTATATTCCGGCACTTGCTATGGCACGCTGAAAAGCGAGGTGGAGCGCGTGCTCGGCAAAGGGCACAACCTGATAATGGATATCGACGTGAAGGGTGCATTGAATGTCAAGCGCCAGTATGGCGACAGGGCATTGGCAATCTTCGTGCAGCCGCCGTCGATGCAGGAACTGGAGACCCGACTTCGCGGCCGCGCCACCGACGATGAGGCCAGCGTGCGCCGCCGCCTCGAAAAGGCCGAATTCGAAATGGGTTTCGCCCCGAAATTCGACGTCACGGTGGTCAACGACTCCCTGCCCAACGCCGTGGAGCAAGTGGCGCGTCTCATAAGCGACTCTCCCAATCAAGACAAGCACTAATCCCCTTTACAGGCGTGAAAAAGATAGCACTTTTCGGAGGCAGCTTCGACCCCATCCACATAGGCCACGCAATGGTGGCATCATATGTGGCGCAATATTGTGCCGTGGATGAAGTGTGGCTGATGCCGGGCCGCATCAACCCCCTGAAGCAGGGCCATCGCCCCGCTCCCGATGAGATGCGACTCGAAATGTGCCGCAAGGTGGCAAGCAGGATTCCCGGCGCCAAAGTTTGCGACCTAGAGATGCGTCTGCCTGCGCCATCATATACAATCGATACCCTAAACGAATTACACCGTGTCTATCCCGACTGCCGATTCTCTCTGCTGATCGGGTCGGACAATTGGGAAGTGTTCCATCTCTGGCGCGAGCATGAGCAGATTCTCGCCTCGCATGGTGTGATCATATATCCGCGTCCCGGCCATGACGTTGATGCCGGTACGCTGCCCGAAGGCGTCACACTGCTCGGCGGGGAGATTCCCCAGACCGTGATGTCGTCCACATTTGTAAGAAACGCCATCGCAGAGGGGCGCGACATGAACTTTTTCCTCCCCGAGGAGGTAATGAAATATATCGAAATCAATAATCTTTATAGCAATGCTTGAAAACGAGATAAGAAGCCGGCTGCTGAAAATCACGGCCCTCGCGAAAGACTACTGCATTCTCCTCGAGAATGCGCGCGAACTGGGAAAGGAGGAATTCATTGCCAATGTGCTCAACCTCCTGCCGCGCATCTATTGGGAATTCGGCGACCTTTCCGCCGACTCCGCCGACTCCGCCGCCGAATATGAATATTTTCCATCATATCTCGACGAGGACTATTACGAGAGCATCCGCCGCAACGTGGAGGCCGTGCTCGGCGAGGATGACGTGTTTCTCGAAACCTTCGAGGAGGATATGAAATACAGCGACACCCCGATAGCAGCCTCTATCTCCGAGTCGCTTGCCGACATCTTCCAGCCCCTCTACAATTTCATGAGCGTGGTGCGCGAGAGCGAGGGAGAGAACTCCGGCGCGGCATTCCGCGAATGCAAGGAGAATTTCATCCAGTATTGGAGTCAGACGCTATGCAATGTGATGCGTGCGCTCAACCATCTCCGCTACCGCGATGCCTGATATTACGGGCATGCGATTCACATTTTTACAAGAATAAAAACACAGAAACAAATATCCCCAATGATCAATCGACTTTTAGCCGCTCTCGACGAGAGCACCTGCAATTTCTTAGCCGTGCGCTACACGGAGCGCCGTCTCCGCGAGCATGGATTCCAGCGCCTCGAAGAGGGCGACGAATGGGAAATTCAGGCCGGCGGCAAATATTACGTGATAAAGAATTCGAGTGCCATATTCGCCTTTGTGGCCGGAGAGCGTTCCATCGCCGAGTCAGGTGCACGCATCATCTCGGCTCATACCGACAGCCCCTGCTTCAAGATAAAGCCTAACTGCGAGATTGAGGGCGATGGCGGCGTAATCTCCCTCAATGTGGAGAAATATGGCGGCGGCATCCTCTACACATGGTTCGACCGTCCCCTCTCCATCTCGGGCCGCGTGATGCTGGCCGGGAAGGATGCGCTCCATCCCCGCGAGATACTTCTCGACATGAAGCGCCCTGTGGCCACGATTCCTCACCTTGCCATCCACTTCAACCGTGGCGTGAACGAGGGCAATCCGCTGAGCGTGCAGAAAGACATGAAACCTGTGCTGGGATATTTCAGCGCCGACGACCTCCGCAGTTTCCGCGACCAGGGCGGCCTCGTGCGCGTGCTTTGCGCCGAGACAATCAATGCCTCCCTTGGCGACAACGAGAAGCCTGTAGCCCCGCAGGATATCATCGACTATGAACTCTGCCTTTATCCGGCCGAGAAGTCGGGCCTCGTGGGAGCTTCCGAAGAATATTTCCAGTCGGCGCGCATCGACGACCTCTCGATGGCATTCGCAGGCCTTGAGGCTCTGCTCGCAGAATGCGGCCATTCCGCAGATGCCACCCGCGTGCTCGCCCTCTTCGACAATGAGGAGACCGGAAGCGCCACAAAGCAGGGAGCACATTCCCCCGTGCTTCGCCACATCCTGGAGCGCATCTGCATCTGCACCCTTCCCGCCGACCGGCAGGCTTCCTACCGCGCCCTCGCCAATTCCTTCATGATATCGGCCGACGACGCTCACGCATGGCATCCCAACTACAATGAGAAATACGACCCCACGAATCATCCCGTGATGGGTGGCGGCCCGGTGGTGAAGATCAACGCCAACTGCAAATATATGACCGACGCCGGAGGCGCAGCCGTGTTCCGCTCGCTTTGCAAGGAGGCCGGCGTGGAGTGCCAGTATTTTGTGAATCATGCCGATGTGGCTGGTGGCAGCACCCTCGGAAATATCTCCTCCGTGCAACTCGACATTCCGGGCGTCGACGTGGGCAATGCCATCTGGGCTATGCACTCCGCACGCGAAACGGCAGCCGTGGCCGACCATACCGCTATGGTGAGCGTGATGCGTAAATTCCTGCAGTGACGTTTTTCTGATAACATAAATTTTGTTAATTTTGCATCCTGAAATGCCACGCGATGGAATATTGCGGCATTTCAGGTGTTAAATATTATAGTGCCGGCTATGAATAATACGCTCATTTGTGAGCTCGCAGTGGCACTCCTTACCCGAAATAAAAAAATAATAACATATCTAAAAGATGAAAATTGAATATGCCAAGGTCGACGACGTGAACGGTGTGATCACCATGGTTGTCGAGGAAAGCGATTACGCAGATCAGGTTAAGAAACAGCTCAAAGAGATCGGCAAGAAGCATGCTGAGCCCGGCTTCCGTCCCGGCCATGTGCCCGCCGCTCTTCTTGAAAAGAAATATGGCAGCTACGCACGTCAGGAGGCCATCAATGAGGTGGTGGGCAATGCTCTTTTCGACTTCATCAAGAGGGAGGAACTGAATGTGCTCGGCAACCCTGTGCCCGACGAGGACAACCGCATCACTGACGACAACAAGGAGTTCGTGCTGAAATTCAAGGTGGGTGTCGCTCCCGAGTTTGAACTCAAGCTCGACAAGGATGTCCACATGCCTTATTATAAGATCACAGTCAGCGACGAGATGATCAACCGCCAGGACGAGGCCATGCGCCGCCGCTTCGGCAAGCAGGTTCCCGGCGAGGAGGTTGACGCCACAGCCCTCGTGAAGGGTGTGCTCACAGAGCTCGCCGCCGACGGCACAGTGAAAGAGGGTGGCATCGTCGTGGAGAATGGCATCGTTTCGCCACAGTATTTCAAGAGCGACGACCAGCGCGCTCTCTTCATCGGCAAGAAGGTGGGCGACACCGTGGTGTTCAACCCCTCCGCCACATGCGACGCAAATCCCGCAGAGATGTCGTCGATGCTAAATATCGACAAGAACGACGTGAACAATCACCTTGGCGACTTCAGCATGGCCATCTCCGAGATTATCGTGCTCAAAGAGGCTGAACTTGGCGAGGAATATTATAAAGAGGTGTTCGGCGACAAGGTTACCGACGAGGCCGGCTACCGCGCAGCCGTGAAGGAGATGATCGCCGGCAGCCTTATCGGCGACCAGAACTACCGCTTCACCCTCGACGCAGAGAATGTGATCCGCGAGCAGGTGGGCGAGCTCCAGCTCCCCGACGAGGTGCTCAAGGATTTCCTCATCGCCCAGAACGAGACCCTTACCCGCGAGAACATCGACGCAGAATATGCCGGCATCCGCAAGCAGCTCGTATGGGATCTTGAGAAAGACAAGGCCGGACGCCAGCTCGACGTCAAGGTGGAGGAGGCCGACCTCCTGCAGACAGCGTCCATGATTGCCCGCCAGCAGTTCGCACAGTATGGCATGACAAATGTTCCCGACGAGACAGTGGCCAATTACGCCAAGCAGATCCTCAGCGACGAGAAGGCTCACGCCCAGGTGGCTCGCCAGACAGCCGACATGAAGCTCTTCAACGCCATCCGCAACGCCGTGACACTCGACGAGAAAGAGGTGAGCGTGGATGAATTCAACGCGCTCTTCGCCCCCGCCGGCGAGCAGGCTTCTGCAGAATAATCGCCGCAGAACATTATTTGGCACATAATTTGAAATAGAATTGCTTCACAGCGCGGTTCTTCTGAGACACTCGCTGTGAAGCAATTGATTTTTCAATAAATTATTAAGATATATGGCTAACGACTTTCGCAATTATGCCGTGAATCATCTTGGAATGAGCGGCAACACCATCGACTCTTACGTGCGCAGCATCGACCGCAGCAAAGGTGTGGCCATGCCCACGTCCGACTATATGAACCCCTACATCCTCGAGGAGCGCCAGCTCAACGTGACCCAGATGGATGTATTCTCCCGCCTGATGATGGACCGCATCATATTCCTCGGCACGCAGGTTTCCGACCAGAGCGCCAACATCATCCAGGCCCAGCTCCTCTATCTCGACTCCGTGGACCCCGAGAAGGATATCGCCCTATACATCAATTCCCCCGGCGGATCTGTTTATGCCGGCCTCGGCATCTACGACACGATGCAGTATATCAATTCCGACGTGTCGACCATCTGCACAGGCATGGCAGCTTCGATGGCTGCCGTGCTCATGGTGGCAGGCGAGAAGGGCAAGCGTTTCGCACTTCCCCACAGCCGCATCATGATCCATCAGCCCATGGGCGGAATCCAGGGACAGGCTTCCGATATCGAGATCACTGCCCGCGAGATCCTCAAACTCAAGGAGGAACTCTACCGCATAATCTCTTCTCATTCCGGCCAGCCCTTCGAGAAGGTGGAGGCCGACTCCGACCGCGACTACTGGATGACTGCCTCCGAAGCCCTCGAATACGGCATGATCGACAAAGTGCTCGAAAATCCCAAGAAAAAATAAACTGACTGATGTGTGCTAAGAAAAGCGTAACCGGGGAGCGGTGCGCAATGTGCGGACGCCCCGACTCAGTTGCAAATCCCGTGGTGCCGATTGTACCCGGTCTGAATCTCTGCAGCGAATGCATAGAGATGGTGACGCAGAACGGCCAGATGGAACTGAGACGCCGCCGCGCTGAAGCTGCCCCGAAAGTGGCTCACAAAATCCCCAAACCGAAGGATATCTGCGCCTTCCTCGACCAGTATGTGATTGGCCAGGAGGAGGCCAAGAAATATCTTTCGGTGGCCGTATACAATCACTACAAGCGCATCAACCAGAAGGAGAGCGATGATGTGGATATCGAGAAATCCAACATCATCCTCGTAGGGCCCACCGGCACGGGCAAGACCCTTCTTGCCAAGAGCATCGCCCGCCTTCTCGACGTGCCCTTCACCATTGTAGACGCCACTGTGCTCACCGAGGCCGGATATGTGGGCGAGGACATAGAGTCGCTGCTCACCCGCCTATTACAGACCTGCGACTATGATGTGGAGCGCGCCCAGCGTGGCATCGTATTCATCGACGAAATCGACAAGATTGCCCGCAAGAGCGACAACCCCAGCATCACCCGCGACGTAAGCGGCGAGGGAGTGCAGCAGGGTCTGCTCAAACTTCTCGAGGGAAGCGTGGTGCTCGTGCCGCCAAACGGTGGCCGCAAACACCCCGAGCAGAAGATGATTGCCGTGGACACGAAGAATATCCTCTTCATCTGCGGCGGAGCATTCGACGGCATCGAGCGCAAGATTGCCGCCCGCCTGAATACCCACGTCGTGGGTTATGGCCACGATGAGAAGAGCCGCAAGCAAAAACGAGAGAACCTGATGCGCTATGTGCTTCCTCAGGACCTCAAGAGCTTCGGACTCATCCCTGAGATTATCGGCCGTCTGCCGGTGCTTACCAGCCTCGAACCGCTCGACCGCGCCGCACTCCGCCGAATCCTCGTGGAACCTAAGAATGCAATCGTGCGCCAGTATATCCGCATGTTCGAACTCGACGGCGTGAACCTCGAATTCACCGATGAGGCCCTCGACCTGATTGTGGACAAGGCCATCGAATATAAACTCGGTGCACGCGGCCTCCGCTCCATTGTGGAGACCATTATGGTCGACGCGATGTACGAGACCCCCTCGAGCCGCAAGAAGAGTCTTGTGATTGACGCCGACTATGTGAAGCATCAACTTCAGAAAGGGCATTTCGAGAGCATGGAACTTGCCGACTGAAAGCGGCATCAGCAACCGCAATCAAAGGACAATTCCATAAATATCATATGAACCGCCGGAGATTTCCGGCGGTTTTTTTATGCATGCTAAAGGATGTCGGCATAAAAAAATTTGCAATTACAAAATATATTGTTTAATTTTGTGTATATGAAGGAGGTTTTCTCCGGCGGGAAGATGCCCGTAACAGCGTAATCTCTCACCTCACGAACTCTCAACTCCATGGAAGATACCACGCAAATCCTCAAATCCCTGAAATATCATTTTGGTTTTGACACATTCAAGGGTCAGCAGCTGGAGATTATCCAGAGCCTGATGGCCGGCAATAATGTGTTTGTGCTGATGCCTACGGGTGGCGGCAAGTCGCTGTGCTATCAGCTGCCTGCCCTCATGTCGGAGGGCACAGCCATCATCATATCCCCGCTCATCGCGCTGATGAAGAATCAGGTGGATGCGCTGCGGGGCTACAATGCCGAAGACCATGTGGCCCATTTCCTCAACTCCTCACTCTCGCGGAAGGAGGCCGAGAGCGTGAAGCAGGATGTGCGCTCAGGCAGAACCAAATTACTTTACGTGGCCCCCGAATCCCTCTCCAAACAGGACAATGTGGATTTCCTCAAGTCGGTGAAGATCAGTTTCTTCGCGGTCGACGAGGCTCACTGTATATCGGAATGGGGTCACGATTTCCGCCCCGAATACCGCCGCATCCGCCCGCTCATCTCCGAAATCGGAAAGTTTCCGGTAATCGCCCTCACGGCCACGGCCACACCCAAGGTGCAGCTCGACATCCAGAAAAACCTCGGCATCATGGACGCCAAAGTGTTCAAATCGAGCTTCAACCGCAAGAACCTCTATTATGAGGTGCGACCGAAAACGAAGGATGTGGAGCGCGACATTATCCGCTATGTGAAGGGTCGCAAAGGGGATTCGGGTATCATCTATTGTCTGAGCCGCAAGAAGGTGGAGGAACTCGCCGAGACGCTGAAGATGAACGATGTGTCGGCGCTCCCCTATCACGCCGGCATGGATGCCGTGACCCGATCGGCCAATCAGGACGCCTTCCTGCATGAGGAGGTCGACGTGATTGTGGCCACAATCGCCTTCGGAATGGGTATCGACAAACCGGATGTCCGCTTCGTGATCCATTACGACATTCCAAAGAGCCTCGAGGGCTATTATCAGGAAACAGGACGTGCCGGCCGCGATGGCGGCGAGGGCACATGCATCACATATTATTCGCGCAAGGACCTCCAGAAACTCGACAAGCTCATGCAGAGCAAGAGCGTGGCGGAGCAGGAGATCGGTCACCAGCTGCTCATGGAGACGGCCAATTATGCAGAGTCGTCGATGTGCCGCCGCAAGATTCTGCTGCACTATTTCGGCGAACCATATCTGGAGGAGAACTGCGGCAACTGCGACAACTGCCTGCACCCGCGCCGCCGCATCGACGCCACCGACTGGCTCCCCGATGTGATCGAGGGCGTGAAGGAGGTGGGTCGCCGCGCCCGCGTGGAATATCTTACCAATGTGCTCATTGGCCGCGGCACCGATGAGATCCGCGCAAACGGCGATGCCGAAACCGACGCGTTCGGCGCGCTCAGGGAGGTCGACGAGCGCCTTGTGAGCGCTCTCATCCGCCAGGCCGTGATTGCCGGTTACCTTAGGAAGGATATCGAGAACTATGGCCTTCTATACGTCACCGACAAGGGGAAAGCGTTCCTGAAAAAACCGGAAAAATTCGCGGTGGTGGAGGATATCGACTATTCCGAAATCGACCTCGACCAGAGCCAGCGTGCACCGCAAGGTTCCACCGCAGCCGACCCGCAGCTCCATGCCATCCTCAAGCAGATGCGCCACGACAAGGCAAAGAAACTCAACCTCCCCCCATATGTGATTTTCTCCGACGCTTCGCTCGACGCTATGGCCACAACATATCCCATCAATATAGAGGAACTTGTGGCGATTCCGGGCGTGGGACAGGGCAAAGGCAGCCGCTACGGCAGGGAATTCGTCAATGTGATTGCCAAATATGTGGAGGAAAACGAGATAATCCGCCCCGAGGATATCCGCGTCAAGCTGATGCCATCGCGTTCAAGCCGCAAAATCCAGATTATCCAGGCCATCGACAGAAAGGTGGACCTCGAGGAGATCGGCGACACGGTGGGGGTGGAGTTTTCCGAACTTGTCGACGAACTCGAGAGCATCGTGGAGGCCGGCACCAAGATTGATATCGGTTATTATATCGATGAAATCATGGATTCCGACGTGAAGGCCGATATCTGGGACTTCTTCCGCTCCATGGAGGAGGACAACATCGAGGAGGCCTTCGAGGAACTTGGCGAGGAATATGACGAGGATGACATCCGCCTCATGCGCGTGGCCTTCATCTCGGAAATGGGCAACTAATCAACTTGCATAATATGAAGAGATTACTAGTCCTTGCTGCATTCGCAGCAACCAACTGTATACCCGCACCGGCGCAGAAGATACATTCCACGGACAGCCAGTGTCGCGCCGATGTGAAAATCAAATTCACCGACAGCAAATAAAGGGCAGCGTGGAAAAACAAGTCGAAGAAACAATTTTTCTATTAAACGAGCGTTAAATGATTTAGTTAATATTACGAATTTGGTTAAACTAACTGAATCAACTGCATCAGCACAACAATGAAAAAGACTTTAGTGGCAGCACTCGGCGCAGGCGCCGTGGCTCTGACTTTTGCGGCAAAGGACCCTGTGATCATGACGGTCAATGGGGTTGACGTGCCGAAGTCGGAGTTTGAATACCTCTACAACAAGAACGCACAGCAGCAGACCACTCCGCAGAATCTTGACGAATATGTGGAGATGTTCAAACTTTACAAGATGAAGGTGGCCGACGCCAAGGCAGAGGGTATCGACACTCTTTCCACCTTCCAGAAGGAGACCGAGCAATATCGTCACGAACTTGCCGCTCCCTATCTTGCCGACTCTGTGTATCTCAACAGTTTAGTGCAGGAGGCCTACGACCGAGGCCGCGAGGAGGTGGAGGCCATCCACATCCTTCTCTTCAAGGACCGCCGCAACCCCGACGCCAATCCCGCCATCAAGCAGCGTCTCGACAGCATCCGCAAGGAGATTGCGGCCGGTGCTGATTTCGCCGAGATGGCAGCCAAGTATTCGCAGGACCGCGCCAGCAACAGCAAGGGTGGCCGCATGGGTTTCATCCAGGCCAACACTTTCCCCTATGAATTCGAGAAAACAGCCTTCACGCTCAAGGAGGGTGAGCTTTCCGACGTGATTGAGAGCCCAGTGGCCTATCACGTGCTCAAGGGTGGCAAGCACCGTCCCGCACGTGGCAAAGTGCTCGTGGGCCACATCCTCAAGATGACTCAGGGCAAGACTTCCGAGGAACAGGCACGCGCCAAACAACAGATTGACAGTATCTATCAGGAACTCTTGAAGAGCCCCGAAAACTTCGGCGTCATGGCAATGCAGCTGAGCGACGACCGCGGTTCCGCTCGCCAGCAGGGCATGCTCCCGATGTTCGGCGCCGGCGAGATGGTGGAGGAATTCGACAGCGTGGCTTTTGCCACTCCTCTGCTCTCCATCAGCGAGCCCTTCCAGAGCCCCTTCGGATGGCACATCATCCGCAAATATGACTTCCGCGAACCTGACGGCATCGCCGCAGTGAAGCCCCGCGTGCTCAATATGATCAAGCGTCCCACCGACCCCCGCTTCGGCATGGTGCGCGACCAGCAGACCCAGCGTCTCGCCCGCAGCCACAAAGCTCGCCTCAATGAGAAAACGCTCGCTGCCCTCCGCGCCGACGTGGCCACTATGGGTCTCGACTCCGCTTTCTTCGCAAAATGGAACTCCGCAGCATTCGCAGGCCAGGAATTCGCCACAATCGACGGCAAGAAGATTCCTCTCGCAGGCTTCATCGGCGAAATCTCCCAGATTCGTCAGCCCAACCCCGCTGTAGCCGCTGAATTACTCGACAATAATATCGCTGCAAGCTGGAACGGCATGCTCGTTGACGCCGAAGAGGCTCGTCTCGACCGCACCGTGCCCGACTATCACAACCTCCTTAAGGAATATGTGGATGGTTCGCTGCTCTATGAGGTGAGCGTTCGCAAGGTATGGGACAAGGCTGCCAAGGACACAGAAGGCCTTGCCAAATATTTCGAGGCCAACAAGGGCAACTACACATGGAAAGAGCCCCGCGCAAAAGGCTTCCTCGTGCAGACAGCCAATGACTCAGTGGCCAAACTCATCCAGGATCGCGCCATGACGCTCGGCCGCGACACTCTCGCCCAGACCATCCGCAAGGAATTCCGCACTAATGCCGCCATCGACAAGGTGCTTGTGGCCAAGGGTTCCAATCCCATGGTCGACAATATCGCCTTCGGAGGTCCGAAAGTGACTCCTAAAATGGCCGACAAGCCTGTATACTTCATGCTCGATCTCCGCGTAATCACCACCCCCGAGGAGGTGAACGACGTCAAGGGTCAGGTCACAACAGACTATCAGAATGAATTCCAGCAGGCCTGGGAGGAGGAATTGCGCAGCAAATATCCTGTCACAGTCAATCCCAAAGTATTAAAGCAAGTTAAAGTGGCGAAGAAATAGCGCAACCCCAACTTGCACAGCCGCTGAAAATCAGCAGAATATCACATCAATGGCGTGCTTCTTCGCGAAGCGCGCCATTATCTTTTTCCATATGTCGGGGAAATTTGTTAAATTTGCGTGATATATTGACGTATAATATTGAGATGCGCCGAAAGATTCTGTCCATATTGACCATCGGTATGTTGCTACTTGCCACAGCATGTGGCGATAAGCAGACATCTGCTCCCGGCTCGGATGAAATGCTCGTGCAGGTGGGCGATTCGGCCTTGATGCTCCGGGATGTGCTCTCACGCATCCCTTCAGGCCTTTCGCCCGAAGACAGCACCGAGATGTTCAATACTATCGTGAACACATGGGTGCGCCGCATGGTGCTTTCCGACCTCGCCGAGAAAAACATACCCGACATGCAGAAAATAGAGGATATGGTGGAGAGCTACCGCGACGGCCTGATTGTGGACCGCTATCTCGAACTTATGGATGCGCAGCGCGAGCCAGGAGAGGACGAGCAGCGTATCAAGACATATTATCAGCAGCATGGCGAGGAACTTGTGCTTAAGGAGCCGATTGTGCAGGGAATCTTCCTCAAGACTCCTTCCGACGATGAATCGGCTGGCCAGTTGCGCGAATGGATGCGCCGTGCGAATGCCGACGCCATCGACAAGATTGAGAAGCGCGGCTTGAAACACGCTTTGCAATACGACGTTTTCCTCGACCGCTGGATTCCCTGGCACCGCCTGGCTCAACAGATTCCTTACCGCTTCTTTGATGCCGATGCCTTTGTGGAGAGTCAGCGCGATTTCGAGACGGAATATGCCGGTTCGCTATATCTGCTGCATATCTCCAAGTATGTGCCGAGCGGTCAACCAATGCCTTACGACTATGCCCGAGAGGTGATTGCCGGCATTCTGCGCCGCAGCGACCTGACCCGAAGCCGCGAGCAACTGCTCCGCGACATCTATCGCGACCAGATGAAGGAGGGCGTGCTCAAGACCGGCAGCTTCGACCCGATTGCCGGCAAAATGAAACAGGAACAATTGAATCAAAAGAATCAAAAGTGAAGATAAGAAACATTATATTGGCGGCTGTGGCCTTTGCCACGCTTTGCGCCATCGCGGCTCCCACAAAGAAGAATGTCGTGGATGAGGTGGCCTGGATTATCGGCGACGAACCGATTTTCCGCAGCGAAATCGAGGAGCAGTATCAGCAGGCACGTCAGGAGGGCACAAACATCGCCGGTGACCCTTATTGCGTAATCCCGGAAAGGATTGCCGTGGAGAAACTCTATCTGCACCAGGCTAAACTCGACACCGTGGAGGCACCTGAATCGCAGGTGGCCGCCGGAGTGGACAAACGCCTCAATTATTTCATCGCCAACCTTGGATCGAAGGAAAAGGTTGAGGAGTATTTCCACAAGCCTCTTCCCGCACTGCGCGAGCAGCTGATGGACCTGATGCGAAATAATTACATTGTGGAGCAGGTGCAGAATTCCCTCACCAAGGATATCAAGGCCACACCCAATGAGGTGCGTAAATATTTCGATGCTCTTCCCCCCGACAGCGTGCCTTATGTGCCGATGATGGTGGAGGCGCAGTTGATTTCCGTAAATCCCATTGTGCCGCAGCAGGAGATCGATGATGTGAAGGCCCGTCTTCGCGACATGGCCGACCGAGTGAACCGTGGCGAGGCCAATTTCAGCACGCTCGCCATCATGTACAGCGAGGATGGCTCCGCAATGCAGGGCGGCGAACTCGGTTTCCACGGCCGCGCCGACTTCGTGCCTGAATTCTCCGCCGTGGCCTTCAACCTCAACGACCCCAAGCGCGTGTCACGCATCGTGGAGACTGAATATGGCTATCATATCATCCAGCTTATCGAGAAGCGTGGCGACCAGGCCAACTTCCGCCATATCCTCCTCACTCCCAAAATCAGCGACCAGAGCCTCAAGGATGCTGTGGTGAAGCTCGACTCCCTCCGCAAGGAGATCGTGGCCGGCAGATTCACTTTCGAGCAGGCCGCAAGATATGTGTCGCAGGACAAGGACACCAAAAACAATGAGGGCATCATGATGAATGCCGCAAATGGTTCATCGCGCTTCGAGATGCAGGATCTTCCCCCTGAAATCGCCAAGAAAATCGAGCTTATGCAACCCGGCGACATCTCCGAGGCCTTCATAATGAAAGACCCGAAGAAAAACCGCGACGTGGTGGCCATCGTACGCCTCAAGGAGCGCGTGCCCGGACATCGCGCCACCCTTGCCGACGATTTCAACATGATCAAGCAGATGTATGAAAACCATGCCAAGCAGAAGGTGCTCACGGAATGGGTGGAACAAAAGATTCAGAACACCTATACCCGCATCAGCGAGGGATGGGATAATTGCGAATTTAATTACAAAGGATGGGTGAAATAAGCAGGCATACATCCCGGATGGCTCGGGCTGTGGCTTTTGTGGTGGCGTCGCTGTTCTGCATTGCGGCCATCTCCATCTGGGGACAGGCACAGAAGCAGCAGAAAAAGGCTCCCGCACAGAAGGAGACTTTCACGCGCCCCAAACCCACAAAACCCATCAAGCCCACTGTTCCTTCTGCCAACCGATACCAGGAGGACAAGGTGTTTCTCGAAAATGCCGACTCCCTCTATCGCCCCAAGGATGAGTATGAGGAGTTTCAGGTGGTGAAGGGCAACGTGTGCTTCCGCCATGGAAGCATGTTCATGTATTGCGACTCCGCTTTCTATTATCCTGAGAAGAATTCAATGGATGCCTTCGGACATGTGAAGATGAGCCAGGGCGACACACTCTTCGTATTCTCCGACAAACTATATTACGACGGCACGGCTCGCCACGCTACTCTCGTAAAGGGACCTTCCCGTCCCGATGTGCAGTTGAAAAACCGGAATGTGACGCTTACCACCGACTCGCTCGACTACGACCTGAATACGGAGATGGGCTGGTACACCACAGGCGGCCGCCTCGAGGATGATGTCAATACGCTGACCTCGATTTATGGCGAATATTCCCCGGCCACGAAACTGGCGCGCTTCCGCAACGACGTGCTGCTCGTGAACCGCAAGGATGGCTACCGGATGATTACCGAGGAACTCGACTACAACACCGGCACCCATATCGCCAATATCAACCAGCCCACCATGATTGAGGGCGCCAACGACACCATCATCACCTCCCAGGGATGGTACGACACGCGCACCGACCATGCCCAGCTCACGTCGCGCTCCACCATCCTCCACGCCGATTCCTCCCGCAATATCACCACCCTCGAGGGGGACTCTATAATCTACGACAAACATACCCGCATAAGCCGGGCATACATGTTCCGCGACCCCGCCAAACAGCAACGCCCCATGGTGCTCACCGACACTGCACGCAAGGTGCAGCTTATCGGCGGCTATGGTGAATATAACGACTCCACGCGAATGGCTCTCAGCGCGGATTATCCTCTGCTTATAGAGTATTCGCGTCCCGACACCCTTTTCCTGCGCGCCGACACTATCCTGTCGCTGATTGTCACGGAGATGGTGTGGCCCGACTCTCTTGCCACTCCACGCTCCGCCGAACTGCGTGCGCGCCTAAGGGCTTTTTCCGGTCCGCAGGAGATGGCCGACTCCATGCACATCACTCTCCGTCTCCTCCCGCCTGACCTTCCGCGCCCATCCTCCGGCAGCAGCATCCCCATTGAAGTGGTAGAAGAGCACGAAGAAATAATCACAGACCGGACAGATCGGAAAAGTCCGACAAGTCCGACCAGTCCTATAAGTCCGACAAGTCCGACCGATTCTCTCAAAAGGCTCGATGCCTTGGGGCGCGACTCGGCGTTTATGGTGCCGAAGGATTTCCATGTGGCAAAGGCGTTGAAGCGGGCCCGATTCTTCAATAACGACCTGCAGGGAATTGCCGACACCCTCATCTTCCGTGAGCGCGACTCGCTGCTATTCATGATCCGCAAACCAGTGGTATGGAGCGGCGAAAGGCAGGTATACGGCAACCTTATCAAGGTGCATTTCAATGACTCCACGGCCGACTGGGCTCACCTGCCCGAATCCGGCATGGTGGCCGAGCATGTTGACGAGGATTTCTACAACCAACTCTCCGGCTCCGACCTCAAGGCTTGGTTCAAGGATCAGTCCCTGAAGCATCTGGAAGTGGAGGGAAATGTGCAGACCATCATACTCCCGCAGGAAAACGACTCCACTTATAATAAACTCGTCAACGCCGAGAGCAGTTATCTCACTGTGGATATGAACGGCAACAAGATGGAGCATATGAAGATGTGGCCGGAAGTGACAGGCAGCGTAATCCCGCTTTTCGAGATCAAGAAAGCAGATCAATTTATCGAGGGTTTCCGCTGGCTGGAGGCGCTGCGCCCGAAGCGGGAATGGTATGGCGACCAAGTGCGCTGGCTCGATGAATTGGGTGATGTGCCCGACGAACTTGACCAATATTTCAACGAGGCTCCCATTGTGCGCAAACGGGCCAAGTCGCCCTTCTCACCTATAGTTCCCAAATAATCATGGCAGATATAATCAGACTTCTTCCCGATTCGGTGGCCAACCAGATAGCGGCCGGCGAGGTGATACAGCGTCCTGCTTCGGTAATCAAGGAACTGGTGGAGAATGCGGTGGACGCCGGTGCCACAGAGATTCACATCGAGGTGAAGGATGCCGGCAAGACACTCATCCGCGTGGCCGACAATGGCATAGGGATGAGCGAGACCGATGCCCGCATGGCTTTCGAGCGACACGCCACTTCAAAAATCCGGCAGGCGGAGGACCTTTTCTCCCTGCGCAGCATGGGATTCCGTGGCGAGGCTCTTCCCTCGATATGCGCCATCTCGGAGGTGGAGATAAAGACGCGCACTGCCGAAAATCCCGTAGGCACACGCCTTGTGATTGTGGGCAGCAATATGGAGACGCAGGAGCCCACCGTCTGCGACAAGGGCACCATCATCTGCGTGAAAAAGCTCTTTTTCAACGTTCCCGCACGCCGCAAATTCCTCAAGAGCGACAGTTCGGAACTCTCGGCGATAATGCGGGAATTCGAGCGGCTGGCACTTGTGAACAACAATCTGCGCATGAGCATCGACAGCGGCACTCGGCGCATCGACCTGCGCCCCGCCACTCTCAAGCGCCGCATCGAGGAGATTTGGAAAAACAGCCTCAGCGCCGACAGCCTCATTCCTGTGGATGTCGACACCACGCTGGTGAAAATCGAGGGGTTTGTGAGCCGTCCGGAATTTGCCCGACGCCGCAATCCGCTCCAATATTTCATCGTCAATGGCCGCAACATGCGCCACCCATATTTCCATAAGGCTGTATTATCATGCTTCCAGGGGCTAATAGCAAGCGACACTCAGCCCTGCTATTTCCTGAAATTCACGGTGGATCCGGCATCTATCGATGTCAATATCCATCCCACCAAGAATGAGATAAAGTTTGAATATGAGCATGAGATCTGGCCTATTCTTGTGTCGGCTGTAAAGACCTCGCTGGGCAAGAACGCGGCCGTGCCGAGCATTGACTTCACGAGCGATCCGCTCCCGCTCGAGCCTATTCACCAGGGCGATGCGCCGCGCTGTCCCACTCCCGATTTCTCCCCGGATTATAATCCCTTCAAGCAAGACCGACGCCAGACGCGCGTGGATTCCAACTGGCAGACACTGTATGAGAATTTCCGGGATTCCGCCCCGGGAGGACCTTCCGCTCCGGAGATGCCGCAACCTGACACAGCCACTCTTTTCGAGGAATCGCAGCAAAGCGAAAGCCAGCCTATCTGCATGCAGTATGCGATGAAATATATCGTTACCACCTCGCTCGACGGCCTGATGCTCATTGACCAGCACCGAGCCCACGTGAAGATTCTCTATGAGGAGAACATGCGACGCGCGGAACATGCGGAGGTGGTGTCGCAGTCGGTGATGTTCCCGGAAACTGTGGAGCTCTCAGAGTCACAACTGGCCGCTTTCGGCGAGGTAAGCGAGGAGTTGCAACGCGCCGGTTTCCGCATTGAGTATGACAGCGACAACCGGTTTCACATCATGGGCGTACCGGCCTCATCGTCTGGCGGTGACTCGGCATCCGCGGCCGACATAGTGCTGCGCATCCTCGACAGTGTTATAGAGGATTCCGCCAATTATGGCTCAGATTCGCCGACCACAGCCGTATCGGTGCGCCAGAAAGTGGCTCTCGTTATGGCCCGCTCTGCAGCCATACGCCGAGGCGTGCGCCTTAGCCAGGATGAGATGGAAAACCTCGTGAGCCGTCTCTTCAGCCTCCCCGACCCATCCTTCACCCCTTCGGGAAATCCCATCTTCACAGTGCTCAATGACGAGCGAATCTCCCGCCTCCTCCAGTAATCTTGCCGTGAATTGCTGCGGACTGTAAAAGATTATGGCATTGTCGGGCCGGGCTGTCGGGATTCAAGCCAGGTGGTGAGGATGATCACGGCCGCCATTTCATCGGCACGTCCCTTCTCCTGACGCTGACCTTTGCGGAATCCTCCGGCTATCATCTCGCGGTGGGCTATCGTGGAGGTGAATCGTTCATCCACCATCTCCACGGGTATCTGGGGCAATTCCTTTGCCAGCCTAACTAAAAAAGGACGGATATATCGCATTGATTCCGACGGCTCGCCGTTCAGCGTTTTCGGTTCGCCTACAAGTATGCGCTCCACAGGTTCTCCGCTGCAATAATCCTTGAGGAATTGCAACAGGTCGCAGGTGCGCTGCGTTGGAAGTCCGTTGGCTGCTATCTGCAAAATGTCGGTCACAGCCACACCGCAGCGCTTTCTCCCATAATCAATGGCAAGTATTCGCATAGAATTATATAGAATGTCCCCGCATTCCTTTATCCAAGGGAGCGGGGACATTTCAGTGATTTTTCAATTATTACTTATTGCCGAAATAACGCTTGAAGAGACCTGCGAAACCACGTCCGTGGCGAGCCTCATCCTTTGCCATCTCATGCACTGTGTCGTGGATAGCGTCAAGACCCTGCTCTTTAGCATTGCGTGCGATGCGCATCTTGTCCTCGTTGGCACCTGCCTCTGCGTGCATACGCTTCTCAAGGTTGGTCTTTGTGTCCCAAACCATCTCGCCGAGGAGCTCAGCGAATTTGGCTGCATGCTCTGCCTCCTCGAATGCATAGCGCTTGAATGCCTCTGCAATCTCGGGATAGCCTTCGCGGTCGGCCTGACGGCTCATTGCAAGGTACATACCCACCTCGGAGCATTCACCGTTGAAGTGAGTGCGGAGGTCGTTGATCATATCGTCGCCTGTGCCCTTGGCTACGCCTACCTCATGCTCGGTAACGAATTTGAGGAGTTCGTCAGAGTTTACCTCTTTGAATTTCGAACGGGGAGCGCCACACAGCGGGCACTTTTCGGGAGCTTCTTCACCTTCTGCGATATATCCGCATACGGTGCAAATCCATTGTTTTGCCATTGTATTTCTAACGTTTTGATTTATAATGTTTTCTAAATTTGTTGGATTATTCTTAATTCTTTTCACTGCAAATATAACAATTTTAATCATAAAATTGCTCTTGAATTTAGTAAAAAAATGCGAAATTTGCACTATGGATTGTCGTGAATTTGAAAGCAAAGTGAATTCGGCGATGTCTGCAGCGGCCGGCGGGAGCGTTCTGGCATGCGTGAGCGGTGGCGCCGATTCTATGGCGATGCTGGTGGCGCTCCATGCCATCGGCGTTCCGCTTCATGTGATTCATTGCAATTTCCATCTCCGCGGCGAGGAGAGCAATCGCGACCAGAGATTTGTGGAGGACGAATGCCACAGGATGCAGTTACCTCTAATCGTAGAGGATATCGACATCAAGGCTTACCGCCGCGGCCATAAGGTATCCATCGAAACAGCCTGCCGCGACACCCGCTACCGCCTTTTCCGCCGGCACGCCGCCCGGCTTGGAATGGCACGGTTCGCCGTGGCTCATAATTCCGACGACCAGGCGGAAACCCTCCTTCTCAACCTCCTGCGCGGCGCCGGCATCCGTGGGCTTTCAGCAATGTCGCCCGACACCGGTGAAATCATCCGCCCTCTCCTCTCTATTTCGCGCGCCGACATCCTTGAATATCTTACAGCCAAAGGCGTATCCTTCATTGTAGACTCTACCAATCTCGAGGATGACTATCGCCGCAATTTTCTGCGTCTGCGTGTGCTTCCTCTTCTTGCGGAACGATGGCCCGCAGCCTCGCGAACAATAGCACGTGCCGCAGCCAATCTCCGCCAAGACCTTGACGCGCTCTCCATCCTTGAGCGGGAATGGCTGCCGGATGCATTCCGACTCCCCTACTCCACCCTCAGCGATTTCCCGCAACCTCTCTGGCTCATGCACCGGTTCTGCACTCATGCCGAAGCGCCGGAATCAATGGCCGCTGAAATGCTCGAAAGTTTCCACAGTTACGATTTCCAGAAAGGGAAACGGTGGTATACGCGCAAAGGAATGATTGTGGCCGAGCGCGATGCATTCGCTTTCTATCCTGAAGAGGCTGTTAAATATATAGAAAATGAACGCCCTCCATTCAGGATTGGGAGAGTAGCCGTGGATGATGATAAGATGCTGGAAATCAAGAAATCTCCGCTCACGGAATTCTGGGGCGACATCGAGGAGGAGGATGTGATTCTGCGCCATCCACAGCAAGGTGACAGGATCTGCCCATTGGGGATGAAGGGAAGCATGCTGGTGAGCAAAGTGATGAAGGATGCCGGATACACTGACATCGAGAAGCGCCGTCAATGGCTCCTGCAGCATCGCGTGAGCGGCGAAATCCTCTGGCTCCCCGGCCTGAAGCGCTCCCGCCACCACCTCGCCTCCCCGCCTTCCGCCCTTCAAATCTTTCCGACTAAAGATTGATGATTGTTGATTTTGCGGATTTGAAATAAAATTTGTAACTTTGCAGAAGTAATCGCGCGTGTGGCGTAATTGGTAGCCGCGCCAGACTTAGGATCTGGTGTCTTACGACGTGAAGGTTCGAGTCCTTTC
>OGNF01001008.1_pt1 | contig 28063 bp, 23 predicted proteins | sample 1573321 | NCBI WGS metagenome assembly OGNF01 (sample SAMEA2581911, study PRJEB24529) | metagenome | biome: Human gut stool | place: China | collected 2011 | reverse complement strand
CGGCTCGGATGAGTCGGCCCCGCGGGGTATCAGGCTATGATGCGGATCAGCGGACGATCACCTTGGCGGTAGTCGTGCCGCTTACGCGTACGTAGATGCCAGGGGTGAGACTGTCGGCAGCTACGCGGATACCCTGAAGGTTGTAATATACGGCGTCGGTGTCGGCGGCTGCGTCGGCAGCGTCGATTTCCTCGACTGACGATTCGCCGGCCATGAAGCTAGCGGCGGGAGCCGGGGTGGTAACCACGGGCGATGCGCCGGTGAGGGCGTATTCGCGGTAGCCCTGCTCGCGCAGATAGGCGTGGAGGTTGCCGGCGTAGTCGAATTCGAGGTTAGCCCAGATGTGGCTCTCTACGGGGATGCTGTAGAGGAAGGTCAGAGCGGGCTTGCCGTCAGTCCACTTCACTGAGTAGATGCCGATGCCGCTGCGGTAAGATACGGCGAGGGTCGAACCGTCGACGCTCAGGGCGATACCGGTGGTGCTGTGGCCCACGGATTCGGCGATGCTTTCATCGGCCGAGGTGAGGGCTACAGAGGATTCGCCGGTGACATTGGCGATGAAGGCGAATGCCGGGCAGGCGGCCTGGTTGTTGCCGAGCTCGCGGATCTGTGCGGCGAAGACGCCGTCGCCCCATGCGCAGAGATCGACATTCTGGTTGGCCATCAGGTTCTTGTAGCCAAGCGACGTGGGAGCTTCGTTGATCACCCAGCCTGTGCCGAGATGATAGCGGACGATCGAGTTTTCGGTCTCGCCCTTGCCGTTGAGGCCTTCGTGGTCTTCGGAGAATGCGATCACATAGGTATCGTCATCGGGATTGACGAATGCGAAGCCTGCGTTGCCGCCGCCGAGGTTGGCGCCATTGTAGAGGAAGTGGCCGCCACCCTGCTTCTCACCTGCGAAGAGCGAGAAGGGTTCGGCTGTCGGGTCGATCGGGTCAATTGCAACGATGCCGTAGCCGGCGTCGCCCCATGTCGAGAAGACAGCCTTGCCCTGGCGTTCACGGCCGCGGAAGGGATTCGACTGGTTGGCTTTGCCATTGGAGCCGTTTTCGCCGCCGAACATCTTGTGGCCCTTGAAGAGGCGGTCGCCCACCTTTTCGCCTGCAGGATTGTAGATGTCAATGCCCTGGTTGTTGCCGTGGCCTACGGCGGTGTAGCCGAACGAAGGCTGCTCGGGATCAGTGATGGTGATGACACCGCCGCGGACGGTCAGGCCGCTGTTCTCCTTCTTGACTACGCCTGCATGCGAGATGCTGTTGGACGTAACCTTGACTGCCCACGAATACTTCACACCGGACAGAAGTTCGGCCTTGGTGACGTTGACGGTGTTCTCACCCTTGACGACTGCACCGACGGGGATCGTGATCACTTCGCCTTCGCCCTCGGCGGGAGTCAGGACGATGTCGGCTGCGGGAGCGTCGCCGGTGACGCTGAAGGTAATCTCATAGAGGTCCTGTTTCTCTTCGGCGGTGAGGCCGTAGGCATATTCGCGCTGTGCTACGGGCTGCTCGACGTTCTTGGTGGTAAGCTTGGTGATCTTGCCGCCGCGCAGCAGGTAGAAGTTGATCCATCCTGAGGTGACGTTGCCGCTGACTTCGTCGCGGACAACCTCGACTTCGGCGCCGGCGGCAGCCTGGGCTGTTTCCACGGGAGCGAATTCGCCGTCCATCTTGATTGTGGCCGTGCTGACGCCCTGGAAGTCATTGCCCAGGTTGAGGAGCTGCAGACCGGTGACGTTGGTACCGTCGCTCACGGGCGAGACGATGTACGACGCGCCGGCATACTTGAAGATGCCCGAGCGGCCGTCGATGCCCTTGAGCAGGTCGCCTGCTACAGGAGCATCCTGCAGGTGGCCGCCCATATTCCATTCGTACACGCCCTTGACGGGGTCAACGAGAAGTGCGAAGTCGTTGTCGAAAGGCGAGGCGAGGATATTCATCGAGGCGTCGCACTGGCCGAGAGCCACACGCGGGGCAGCCGTCTGATTATCCACGGGAGCCTGGAGCTCGCCGTCGATCACACGAAATGTAGCGGACCGGATGTCGTGGTTGGGAGCCGTGATGGTAGGCATGAGAGCCACGGCCACGCCGTCGGTCGATGTACCCGAGAAAGCGAAGCGTGAGGGATATGCGCGGTACCACAGGCCTGCGCTCTGGGTCGACATCCACTTTTCGGGGTTGCCTGCGGGCAGGCCAGCCTCGTCGTTGGCCCACTTGTAAATGTAGAATGTGCCGCGGCCGGCGTCGCCGTCCTGGATTTCGCTCGAAGAGTTCTGGTTCTTGGTGGCGTTGCATGCCAGCAGCACGCCGTCGGCGGTCACCTGGATGTCGCTGATGGCTGCGATGGAGCCTTCGGCGCCCTCGGTCGATACGGTGGCCACGACTTCCTTCTTGGCCAGGTCATAGACCAGGACGGTGGCCTTCACTTGCTCGTCGGCGGGAATTGAGGCGGCAAACGTCATGGGCTTGTCAAAGGCAAGGATGTACATCTTGCCGCCGCGGACGATGGCGCGGCGTACAATAAGACCGTCGAGAGCCAGAATGGCCTCGTCGACGTATTCGCTCTTTACGACATACTCGCCGGCGGGAGCGACGGCTCCGTTGCCGGCGTACGGGTCGGGATAGTTGGCGAACGTTTCCTTCGGGGCCTCATAGTTGACGGCCTCCATGAAAGCCTTCGGATAGGCGGTGGCGCCCGCCTTCACCTCGACTTCGATGGGGTCAATGGCCTTGTAGTCGGGATGCGAGAGCTCCACGGTGTAGGTGCCGGGCTGGAGGCCCTTGAACACGAACGCGCCGTTGTAGAATTCGTCGGTGGTGTATTCGGCGATCTTCTCGGTGCCCTTGTAGAGGACGGCGGTGGCGCCGTTGAGGGGCTTGTAGAGGTCATCGGTGCCAGGATTGGGATTGTAGAGCTTGTGGCGGAAGCGCTCGTGCAGGTCGCGCACGATGCCGTAGATCTCACCGGTAGTACCGCGGTTGTCGAATTCCCAGTATTCGGCCACGCCGCGGGCATACTGGATGCCTTCGACGAAGTCGACGTCGAAGTTCATGCCGCGGTGACGTGCGGGCTGGTATGTGTGGAAGTAACCTTCGACCAGATAGCCGGGCACGTTGTGCTTCATCACGCCCAGATAGCCGAGATAGCCGCGGTCGTTGGGGGTGGGCACATAGTCTTTGCCGCCCATGAAGTCGATATCGCCGTTGATGTAGACGCTCTTAACCGACCATGCGGCGTGAGGATTGGCGAAGGAGTACTTGGCGGCTGCTTCGGACATCTCCCATGAGCCGGGCACGTAGACATTTTCCTTGCCGTTGCGGCCGCGGTACATGAACAGATGATAGTTGACCGTCGAGCCTTCGGTTGCTGCGTTCGAGTGGATCGAGATGAACTGGTCGAACTCGTTGTCGTCGACTTCGCGGGCGACTTCAGCCAGCGAGCGGTTGTAGAGCTGATAATTCGGACTCGAAGTGGTATTGTTGGCTTCGTACGGGCCGTTCTTGACGCGGCTCATGACGATGTTCTGCGACAGATCCAGGGCGGCGCCGATTTCCCAGCGTTCGCCGGTCTGGTTGAGGGTGCGGTCGAACGGCATACCCATCTCGATAAGAGCCTCGAGCACGCCGAAGCCCTTGATCAGGTTGGTGTTCGACTCGAAGAAGCCGGTCGTATCGGTGTTGGTGGCCGAATATTCCGGCTTGCCGATCACCTGCAGGGCGCGGTCGTTGCCGGTCCAGGATCCGTGGCCGGGATTGATGTAGATGCGCAGCTCTTCGGGTGTCTTGGCCGCGAAAGCTGTGCCGGCGAGGCCCATAAGCACTAACGCCGTTACTAATTTATTTGATTTCATTGCGATAGTGTGTGGGTTATTTAAGATTGATTACATAAAGTTCGCCTGCGGCGGTAGCGAAGGCGATGCGCGAGCCGTCGGCGCTCACCGTCGGATTGAGAGCGATCACCGAGTCATCGGTCAGGGTCTGGCGGGTGCCCTGGAGGTCGGAGGCTACGATCGAGGAAGCGGTCACTACCGAGCCGTCGTCGTAGTCTTCAAAACCTACGACAGCGTCGTTGTTGATCCAGCGGGCTCCGTGGAGGTAACCCAGCGGACGCACGTCGCTGCCGTCGAGGTTGCAGATAAAGCAACCGTGGCGGGCGAGATAATAGACGATCTTGGTGCCGTCGGGCGACAGCTGCGGCCACAGGTATGAGCCGCGACCCTGGGGGTCGAGCGTGACGGTCTTGCCGTCAGGCGTGGTGAGCTCAAGATGACCGTAGCGGATGCTGACCACGGGCTGCCCTGCGGCGGCCTTAACTTTCTGACCGGCCATGTTGCGGGCGCTGAAGCGGCCGTTGTCGCTCAGCGAGAGTACACCGGCGGGCGAGATGCTGAACTGCGCGCAGTGGCGGGCGGGTTTCGACAGGCGGCGTGTGTAGCCGTCGGTCAGGTCGACCATCTGCACCGAATAGTAGCGCAGGTGGTTGTCGCGGGTCTCCGAGGTCTTGAATACGATTGTCGAGCCGTCAGGGCTGAAGGTAAGGTCGTTGGCCATGCCTTGATCAGCTACTTTGGTCGACGCGCCGGTGGCGAGGTCAACGCGGTAGAGCGCATTGTCGGTGTTGGTCGACAACACGGCGAACGCGCCGTCGGGGCTGATGCGTGGCTTATCCACGGATATGCCGTCGAGGGCTACCCGCGTCACGGACTCCACTTCAACCACCTGGGCGCCGGCTACGAGGGTAGCCGCACTGAGAACCAGTGTCAAAAGGGCTTTGTTCATGATAGATTTAAGTTAATATTAGGGATTAAATAGTTGTCAGAGATCGACGGGTGCCCGACCCGCGCAAAGTGTAGAAAAATAGTTGTCCGGCAAGCATAATGCCGCTCGTTGCGGCAAAGGTAAGCAATTTTTATCAAAAAGCAACACTTTTTTGAAAAAATAAAGGTCACTAAAGTCTTTATCGCCGACTTTAATGACCTTTGAATGCTTATTGACTTGAGACAGGGCAGAGTGCTATCTTACCAGTGTCTTGACTGCCCTGCCGCCCGTGACTTTGATATAGAGACCCGGAGAAAGAGGCTCGACTACCTCGACGCCGTCGATACCGAACCAGCGTTCGGTGCCGTCGACCGGGGCGGTTTCGATATCAGGCGACGACACCAGGAACTGCCACTGCTGCCAGCCGCCGGCCCCCTCGAACACCACCTTGGCATTGTGGGAGTATTCGCCGTCGGTGACATAGCGTAGCACGGGCACCGTGAAGCCGCTTTCGGCACCGTTGTCGGTCAGCGGAGCGAAGAACAGCGAGATATGCTCCTTGTCGGATGTGTATGCTCCGACGCCTTCGACTACCGTCATCGCGCTGTTACCATCCATGAAACCGGCGTTGCGGAAGCCGATGCCATATATCTGCATACTCGCGGCATCGACTAAATACTCGTCATCATATATCCCGAAGAACTTGTTCTCGGTATTCATCACCTGACATAAGGCCGCGTCATCGCCGTCGCCCATCCTGAATATGTCGTTTTTCTCGCCGAAAAAGTAGATCTGTACAGGCTTTGGATCGGGAGATATATACTGCGCCCAGCGGCTGTGCTGCATCACCTTATATATGTTGGGATATTCGGCCAGCCGATCGGCGTCGAGCAAGGCGAAAACACTACCCCGCTCCTCCCTGATATAGGAGATGCAGATCGGATCAGTTTCATCAGGCCTGGTCCAGTGATATTCGCCGTCGCCGCGCTTCACAACATTGATCTCATGCCATGCGACGCCGTCGATATCGACTTCGTCGCCGATCTGTAGACCGAACTCATGGTCCCACAGTAGCGGATCGTCGCCCGAGCTGTAATCGAGCGTGTACCACCATGCGCGGTCCTTGATCACCATCTTCGCGGGTGACGGCACGGGCTTTGGCATCACAAATTTATCTTTCGTCGGATCGTAAAGCACATTACCTTGCCGGTCAAGCAGTTTCGCTCCGACCACCCGACCTTCCGAGCAATCATACATATTCACTGTGCCGGGGAAGCACATTGCCGATCTCATTCCTCCCAATCCGGTAATTATCGTAAATCTATCGTCAAGTCTGCCATTGTTGAATGTTTCGACTTCGAAAGCGTCGAAAAGTGTACCTCCGTATTCCATGACATACTTTTTCATTACCTTCCATTCGTTAAAGTATCTACCTTTTGAGGGAGGCCAGATGTCGTCGGGCACGGCGGCGGGATCGGCCGTCAACCTCATCACGTCGCCTTCCTCCAGATTGAAGTCATAGACAAGCAGCTCGGTATCGTAATTGCGATACACCGCGCCCATAAAACGACCGTACTGTTCGGGCTCAAGCTTTGCGGCGATCATATAGACCTTGCCGCCTTCTTCGCGCATATATGCGATGATGAATTCCTGAACTTTGCCGTCTTTGGTCTCGCGGAAATGCAGGTTATGATAGTTCTTGCCGCCGATGACGGTAGTACCGTCGAACCATTCATCCCACACGTCGCCAAGATAGAGGTTTTGTTGCCAGACGCGGTCCTCGCGCACCATGATATTGTCGGTATCGGAAGCAGAGGCCTCGGCAGGGAAGCAGAATGCGGCTGTCAGCAGCAATGTCTGCATGAAGCGTATAACTGTCTTCATAGGTATTGGGGTATTGGGGTTTTAGAGATATAGAAACGGTTATCAATCGCAAAGTTACTGATTTTTTTTGTTTTACAACTTTTTTCAATAAAATATCGTAAAAATTTTTCAGTGAAGGTTTATGACTATTTCCGATTTTAAACGTTATCTTTGTAAATTAAAACTGAAAAACGATATATGACCGATTTCGAAAGCCTCGGCGTGCGCGATGATCTGCTGCGGGGCATTAAGGATATGGGCTTCGAGACTCCGATGCCCGTTCAAGAGAAAGTAATACCCTCGCTGCTGGGGGGCGACCACGATCTGGTAGCCCTGGCCCAGACCGGCACGGGCAAGACGGCTGCTTTCGGCCTGCCCGTCATACAGCGCGTCGACACGTCGCGGCGCGTACCACAGGCGCTGATCCTGGCGCCGACGCGCGAGCTCTGCCTGCAGATCGCAGGCGACCTGGCCGACTTCGCCAAATACACACCCGAGCTGAAGCTGCTGCCCGTATACGGCGGGTCGAGCATCGAAAGTCAGATCCGCGCGCTGCGCGAGGGCGTACAGATAATCATAGCCACTCCGGGCCGACTGATCGACCTGATCGGCCGCGGCGTCGTCAATCTCGACGACGTGCACACCGTGGTGCTCGACGAGGCCGACGAGATGCTCAACATGGGCTTCGTCGACTCGATCAACGACATCCTGGCCCATGTGCCGGCCGACCGCAAGATGCTGATGTTCTCGGCCACCATGCCCGCCGAGGCCGCCCGCATAGCCAAGCGCTACATGCACGAGCCCGAAGAGATAGTCATCGGCACCCGCAACGAGGGCGCCAAGAACGTGCGCCACATCTATTATATGGTTAACGCCCGCGACAAGTATCTGGCGCTTAAGCGCGTCGCCGACGACAACCCGAACATCTACGCCATAATCTTCTGCAGAACCCGCCGCGACACCCAGGAGGTAGCCGACCGCCTCATTGCCGACGGCTACAATGCCGACGCCCTGCACGGCGATCTGTCGCAGCAGCAGCGCGACCTGGTGATGAAGAAGTTCCGCGACCGCGTCATCACCCTGCTCGTGGCCACCGACGTGGCCGCCCGCGGCCTCGACGTCGACGATCTGACGCACGTGATCAACTACGGACTGCCCGACGATACTGCCGTCTATACACACCGCTCCGGCCGAACGGGCCGCGCCGGCAAGACGGGCGTGTCCGTAGCGATAATCCACTCGCGCGAAAAAGGGCGCCTGCGCGAGATCGAGCGCATCATAGGCAAGAAATTCGAGCGCCGGGAGGTGCCTACCCCCGAGCATATCATAGAGAAGCAGCTCTACAACCTGGCCGACCGCCTCGAGCGCGTCGAAGTCAACGACGAACAGATCGACCGCTATGTGGCGGGCGTACAGAAGAAGCTGTCGTGGCTCTCGGGCGAGGACCTGCTCAAGCGCGTGCTGTCGCTGGAGTTCAACCGACTGCTCGACTACTACAAGGACGCCCCGAAGATCGACTTCATCGACGAGAAGCCCTCGCGCAAAGAACGCAAGGAGGCCGCACACCCCTCCGACCACGACAAGGACCGCCGCACCGCCGAGAAGGGCATGGCCCGCATCTACGTCAACGCCGGCAAAGCGGACGGATTCTTCGCAGGCAATCTCATAGACCTGCTCAACCACACGGTCGACGGGCCGCGCGTCGACGTAGGCCGCATCGACCTGCTGCCCGGTTATTCGCTATTCGACGTCAAGAAAGCCGACGCCGGACGCGTCGTGGGCGCCCTGAAGGGCGCCGACTTCTTCGGCAAACGCCTCTACAGCGAGATCGCCGAGCCCGACAAGGACTACGGCAAAGCCGCCGGGCGCCGAAGCCACAGCGCCGAGGCCAAGCCGGAGCGCCGCGCCGCCCGCCCGGGACGGCCGCCCAAGGCCCGCAAGACACGCACCGAGCGCTGAGACGCCCCGACCGCAGTTACAGTCATCACACATCCACACGATACCGACACCGAATGTCAAGAAAAGCAATCAGAACCCTGGCCGCCGTACTGACCGGACTGGCCGCCACCGCCGCGGCAAGCGAAGGCCCTGCCGGACGGTTCTTCGCGCAGGCACCCGACAGCTTCCTGCTGACGGTGCCGAAAACGTCGCGCCTCGACATGCTCGACTACTACCGCTTCGGCAGCGACCGCCCCACATCCGACGCTTTCACTGCCGACGCCCGCGTGGTGGCCGAAAGCCCGGCCTGCATCACCGTCGAAGTCGGCCATACGCGCCGCCAGCTGGCTGTGCTGCCCGCGGGCGGCGATACCCTGCTGGCCGTAGTCACCACCGTGTCGCTACCCGCCCGCGCAAGCTCCGTCGAGCTCTTCCGCAAAGACTTCACGCCCGCGCCTCAGAACCCGCTCGGGAAGGTGGGGCGCTACTCCGACTGGTTCGTGGCCGGAGCGTTTGACTCGGTGCCCGATCTGGAGCTGATACTGCCGTTCGTGCCCGCCGAGGCCGAGTTCGATTCCACAGCCACGCGCCTGACTCTGCGCAACAACGCCGAGCAATACCTCACCGCCGCCGACTACGCCCGGCTGCGCCCGCTGATGCTTGACTCACTGACATACGACGTGGCCCGCGGCCGCTTCAGACTACGCACCGGCCGATGAGTACCGCCCCGATAACCCTGCTGCAGCTCAACGAACGCGTGCAGGCCACCCTCAATTCAGCCCCCTCGCTCACCGGTGTATGGGTCACGGCCGAAACTTCGGACGTGCGCACCTCCGGGGGGCACTGCTACATGGAGCTGATCGACAAGGATCCGGCCACGGGCCGGGCCCGAGCCCGTCTGCGCGCCACCGTATGGGCATCGCGCTTCGCCCGGCTCAACGAAGTGTTCCGCGCCGCCACAGGATCCGCCATCACCTCCGACATCAAGGTGATGGTATGCCTGACGGTGTCGTTCCATCCCATCTACGGTCTTTCGGCCAACATCACCGACATCGACCCCGCCTACACCGTGGGCGACCTGCTGCGCCGCCGGCGCGAGATGATCGAGCGCCTCACCGCCCAGGGCATCATCAACATGAACCGTGAGCTGGCATGGCCGGCCGTGCCGCGCCGCATCGCCGTCATCTCGGCCCGCACCGCCGCCGGCTACGGCGACTTCATCAACCAGCTCTACAGCAACCGCTACTGCCTGCGCTTCCACACCCGCCTGTTCCCGGCCCTGATGCAGGGCGACGGCGCCCCGCGCAGCATCGTGGCCGCCCTGGAGGCCATCGCAGCCGACAGTACCGACTACGACTGCGTGGTGATAATCCGCGGAGGCGGCGCCACGGGCGACCTGGCCGCCTTCGACGACTATACGCTCGCCGCCAACATAGCCATGTTCCCGCTGCCGGTTGTCATCGGCATCGGCCACGAGCGCGACATCACCCTGCTCGACTACGTGGCCAACATGCGCGTCAAGACGCCCACGGCTGCCGCCGAGTGGCTCATCGGCCGCGGCGCCGACGCCCTGGGACGCCTGCAGACGCTCGCCGCCGACATCGTGGCGGCCGCCACAGCCGCCGTCGGCTCGGGCCACCGGCGCCTCGACTTCATTGCCGGCCAGCTGCCTGCCATGACCGCAGGCGTCATCGAGCGCGGCCGCCTGCGCACCGGACGTCAGGTCAGCGACACCATCGTCCAGAGTGTCACCAATATCCTCGGCCGCCACGGCGACCGCCTCAAGGCGCTCGGCACCCTGCTCGACACCCTGTCGCCGCAGGCTACCCTGCGACGCGGATTCTCCATCACCCGCCTCGACGGCCGCGCCGTGGCCGACCCGGCCGAGATTCCCGACGGAGCCGTCATCACCACCGTGCTGGCCCGCGGCACCGTCACTTCAACCGTAAAACGCTAATCCACATCCACAACGCCATGCCCAATCAGGAAAATATCACCTACAGCGAAGCCCTGGCCACTCTCGAGAAGATACTGGCCTCGCTGCGCTCCGACGCCTGCGACGTCGACACCCTCATCGAGCGCACACGCCGCGCCGTCGAACTGCTCAACATCTGCCGCTCGAAGCTCACCACCACCGAGGCCGAACTTCAGGAAGTGCTCAAATCGCTCCAGACCCCCGAAGCCTGACCGCCATGAAACAGTATCTTCAGCTTCTCGACCACATCCTGCGCGACGGCGTCGAAAAAAACGACCGCACCGGCACCGGCACCATCTCGACCTTCGGCTACCAGATGCGCTTCGACCTCAGCGAGGGCTTCCCGCTGGTCACAACCAAGAAACTCCACCTCAAGTCTATAATCCACGAGCTGCTGTGGTTCCTCAAAGGCGACACCAACGTGAAATACCTGCAGGACAACGGCGTGCGCATATGGAACGAATGGGCCGACGCCGACGGCAACCTCGGCCCGGTCTACGGCGCCCAGTGGCGCTCGTGGGGCGCACCCGACGGCACGGTCATCGACCAGATCTCGGCTGCCGTCGACGATATCCGCCACAATCCCGACTCGCGCCGCATCATCGTCAGCGCCTGGAATGTCGGCGACCTGCCGCGCATGGCCCTGGCGCCGTGCCACGCCCTGTTTCAGTTCTACGTCGCCGACGGCCGCCTGAGCCTGCAGCTCTACCAGCGCAGCGCCGACTGCTTCCTGGGTGTGCCCTTCAACATCGCCTCCTACGCCCTGCTGTGCATGATGATGGCGCAGGTCACCGGCCTCAGACCCGGCGAGTTCATCCACACATTGGGCGACGCCCACCTCTACAAGAACCATCTCGAGCAGGCCCGGCTGCAGCTCACCCGCGAGCCGCGTCCCCTGCCCCGCATGATCATCAATCCGACGGTCGACGATATTTTCGGCTTCCGCTACGAAGATTTCACCCTCGAGGGCTACGACCCCCACCCGCATATTAAAGCAAAAGTATCCGTATGACACTCACATTGATAGCCGCCGTCGGGCTCGACGGCGCGATCGGCCGCCGGGGGCGCCTCGCATTCCACATAAGCGACGACCTGCGCCACTTCAAGCAGCTCACCATGGGCTGCCCCGTAATCATGGGCCGCAAGACATTCGAATCCCTCCCCAAAGGCGCCCTGCCCGGTCGCCGCAACATTGTGGTAACGCGGCGCCCGGACTTCCGCGCCGAGAACACTGAAGTAGTTCACTCGATCGACGAGGCCATCACCCTCTGCGAGCAAGCCGACCGCGCTTTCATTATCGGGGGGGCCGAGATATACAGCCAGACCATCGGACGCGCCGACGCTCTTGAACTGACCTTCGTCGACGCCCGCTGTCCCGACGCAGACTCCTTCTTCCCGGAAGTCGACCCCGCCCAATGGGAAATGACAGCCGAAGGTCCCTCCGCCGTCGATCCCGGCTCCGGCCTCACCTACCGCTTCGCCACCCTCCGACGCCGCGCCTGACCGACAAATCAAAAAAATGGCTGATCAAAAGGACATCTCATCCTTTTGTCATTCTTTTTTTGCCCTTTTATGGAACATTATAATGCTATCTATCAACTATATATCTTCGCAACACTACGAAAAAACACCTAAAACACAGTTCTATTCGCCCTTCCTTTCGCCCTTTCATACTTATCATCAAACACAAGTCTTACAATAAGTTAGAGCAATATCACAATATTATGTAATAAAAAATCAAACTTCTATTCGCCCTTCCTTTCGCCCTTTCATTATTCATGCAACAGCGATAACCCGGCCTCTATGATCTTATAAGGTTGCTCGTCCGAAATTATCAATTCCGAACTAAGCTGATAGGTCATATGCGAGCGCGCACCATTTGTCTCAACCAGTCCTTTGGCTCGTAAGTCCTCCAAAAATTTTCTAAGTTGTTTATCTGATAAATGTGTTCCAATTAATTTATTTATGTCTGCACGCTTAGCCTTGCCATATTTATGTAGAAAAGGACACAATATTGCCCAGACCTGATTTATATCCCAATCGGTTTTTAAAGAATAAGCGACCAGATCTCCGCTGAGTTCGTAATACCTACGTGGTAAAATATAATACTGAGCGTTAGTCTTGCCGTGCTTCTCTATGTATCCCAGCTTTTCAAGCCTGACAGCTATTTCTTTATCATATGGTCTTTTCGCTCCATCTCGGATCTCACACATGGCGAGTACGTCGAAAACCGTCAATTTCTCATCATCAGGCAGTTCCTCTTGAATAGTCTGTATATAAATTGCAAATGCCGTATCTTTTACTGTGGCAGATAAAGTTGCGATGACATTGAAATCATCAGTCTGAGAATAATCAGGTTTGGGTTTCCCTTCAGACAGCGTATATAAAAATATTTTATCCATTCCCTGTCCGGACCGTTCCACGATACCGGTTTTTGAAAGAACATCCGCAAGGAGTCTATTGCGAGGGGTACTTGGTGTAGTCAAAAGATTGTCCAGTGTGACTCCGTGCGGAAATCCCCCGCCATTTATAATTGTAAATTTCTGAGGATATTGCTTAATGACTATCTCGCTCCCGAATCTATAATCCCGATGCGTGAAAGCATTGTTCACTATCTCACGAATTACTATCTCATTAAAGAACGGGATATCATAAATATAGGGGCCCTTTCTTACAGGAACAGAGCCATTACGCCGATTGATTTCTTCCCAAAGTTCATCTATCAACAGAAAAAAAGGCTGGCCGAATGTTTTTCGACTGTCAAAATGTATCTGACTTTCCGTATTGCGGTATTCCAACTTAACCTTTGCCTGTGGAAACAATTTGTCTATTATATTCTTTCCCGACCAATAATACCGCCGCATTTGTAACCTTATTACCTGATATCAGGCCCAAATCCTTAAGGGCCTGATAATCCGACAAAGATAAAAACGAAGGATTCTTTTGTTTTCTGGCGTATTGTTTTTTCAGCTCACCGATTGCCCGCTGATCAAGATCACCGAGAGTAACATCTTCACAAATAAGTTCGGAAAAATCAGGCTCTTGTTCTTGAATGATCGATATATAAGTTTTGTCATCCATTGGCTTCAATTCCTCACCAACGCGCATTAGAGCGACATCCTCAAACTTAAATACTTTACCGATCGGATGCGGAGGGACCTCTATGACCAGAACGCGCCCTTTAAGAGCTTTTTCATCCTCATAAAGTTCGTATATATCAGGCCGGATGCCCATATCTCGATATATATTGCTTTCCAACTGGCCGATAGCGTTCTGACATTGTTTAGTACCGACAACCTTATGCGGATAAGCATCGTGCATACCTATGACAATACGGCCGCCGCCCTCATTGCAAAGAGCAGCCACATAACCAAGAATACAACGGCGCCGCTCATGAGGCTTATCCTTACCGGCTCCGTTATAAGAAACATTTCCTGCTTCGCCCTTCTTAAACTCAACGTGGTCCTCGGACTCGCGCATTTGTTTGAGCTGTTCAATCGTAAATCTTGGCACTGTCTAAGTTTTAAAATACAAAATTACAATAAACATTTTATCAATCCTATAAAGTATCCTTATTTTTTATAGCAGCGGGCGAATAAGTTTTTCAGCTTAATTTCTGATTTTGATACAAAAAAGGTTAGGGTGTGTTAAAGGGCCGGGGAGGAGTTGTTTTTTTGATTAAATTCGCGGCTGATAAACCGATGTCCGTGCAAATGATATTCCGGCCGTGTATAGATTACTGACATTCATCCTTGCCCTGTTGCTTTCCTTCTCCGCCCTGAGGGGTGGAAAACCGGTTGTGGTCGCGGATTCGGCAACGCGCACACCGCTGCCGAGCGCGTCGGTCTTCGACCGCTCCGGGCGTGCCATCGGCATGACCGACAGCCGCGGACGGCTACCGTACATCTCGCCTGCCGACTTCCCGGTGACGCTCCGTTATCTTGGTTTCGAGGAAAAGCAGCTCTCGGAAATCGCGGCCGACACCGTGTTCCTTGCCGAACTGTCGACCGAGCTGCAGGAAGTCGTCATCGAATCGCACCAGCACAAGGTGCTGCATGTGCTGGCCTATGTGCGCGAGTACTCAACCCTGAGCACGTACAGCGACACCGTATTTCTTTTCCGGGAGAAAATGGTCGACTACATGATGACACCGGATGATAAAGTGAAATTCACCGGCTGGATGAACCCACGCGTCCTCAAAAGCCGGTCGTACTACCGCTTCACCGATGCCCTCGGGCTCGACAGCGTCAGCCGCGAGTGCGGCAACCACTTTTCGTGGTCCGACTGGGTCGGCATAGTGCCGCCACCGGTGCTTCCTGCGGGCGTCCGGGCTGCGGAAGAGGGCACAGACACACTCCGCGGCCGCTACAGCCCTGCCGAAATCTGGATAAGACACGCCGACCGGCTGACGGTAGATGTCGACGTGCTGGCTGACACAGCGAGCCGCCGCTGGGTGCCGGACCTTTCGACATTCTTCCGCAAGCAGCTTGATTTCGAAAACTTCAGGATCCGGTTCAGCTACGGGTGCGTCGCCGGCGACTCGATATGCGTCACCGACCTGACGGGATATTCGTTCAATATCGAATCGAACGGACGCGGGCACAGCATGTTCCGCTTCAACCGGCGCGACGAGCCATTCTTCGTAAGCACATTCGCCGAAGTATATATCCTCGACAAGGAATACATAACCGTGAAAGAGGCAAAAAAATGGGCTAAGCTGAAATTCGACAGCGACGGCATAGAGATACTCGAAGCAGCCGAAGCGCCCGAACTCCAGGCACCGGTCCGCGAACTGATCGCGCGCGTCGAATCGATAGACGCCGAAGAGGTGCGCCTCGGCCGCGCGCCCGACCGCCGGTATGCCGGAGGGCCGCCGCGCAGGATCAATTTCGGCGAGCGGGCCCTGACTCTGCTGAAAGATCTGACCGGCATAACCTACATCCGCTCACACCGCAATTTCAACAACAACTGGAAATCATTCCGCCGCAGCCAGACCGGGAGAGACCGCAAGAAATAGCTCGTACGGCCATATGATCAAAGCCAAGCCGACTGACGCTCGCGGACAGCCATCGACTGACTGAGTATACGCAGGAACTCAAGCATCGAACGCTTGCGATAGCTGTCGCGCAGAGTATGCACACAACCTGCCATCTCATTGTCGGGCACATCGAGCGGAATAGCCTTGACTCCGGCCTCATTGTGGATGGTCGCTTCGGCAAGCACTGATACCAGATTACTCTGTCTGAGCAACTTCAGCAAAATGTTCACCTCGTTGAGTTCCACCCGCACGCGCAGGGACGCATCACGCGGGACAACGCTGTCAAATGCATTGCGTGCCTGCAGGCCCGGAACCGGAAGGGCCAGATCCCAGCGCTCCAGATCTTCGAATGACACGCGGCTGCGCGATGCAAGCGAATGCTGAGATCCGACTATCACGGCCAGGTAATTCTGAAACAGAATGTGCGACTCCACCCCTTCGACCGGCGCCGATGGCTTGAACGCGAGAACGAAATCTACCGTCCGGGCTCGCAACATTTCCATCAGTTCGGCCATAGGGCGGTAACAGACATTGAGCTTGATGCCCGGATATTGTTTCATGAACGTGACCAGCGACTCGGTCAGTATCGGACTGAACGAATATGTGACACCGATGTTCAGCGTGCCTGTCAGCAGATTGTTAAGGTCGCGGATGCGGTTGACACAACTCTCGGCCTGTTGCAGCGTGCCGAGGGCGTGCGGCAGCAGCTCAGTTCCCGCCTCGGTCACGGATACACTGTGGCTCGTGCGCGCGAACAGCGGCACCCCGAGTTCGTCTTCGAGCTGCCTTATCTGCTGTGAAAGTGTGCTTTGGGTCACATTGAGGACACGGGCCGCTTCCGAAAAGCTAAGCGTGCGTGCCACGGTTGCGAAATACCTTAATTGTCGTAGTTCCATAGCCTTGTAGCGGATTTCTCCGCAAAGATAGTGATTTTTTTTGTAAAGGTTCAGCGTGTTGCGGTGAATGACAGATTCTTCATCGCCACCACCGGCAGTGTGGCACCTACTACCATAGCCAGGAGAATACATCCGGCCGTCAGGGCGTTGAATGTAAAGATCGGGAAATAGCGCATGAAGGCGTCCTGACCGTCGCGCATGGCACACATAGCCAGTGCAGCAGCAGCCTTATACGCATAGATGCCCGGAATCATGGGTAGCAGAGCCGGGAAAAGCAACGTCTCGGCCGGGCTGCGGATGATCTGCGACGAAAGCACAGCCATGACACCGACAAGTACCGATGCCACGAATGTTGCAGCCACAATGTGGAGGCCGGAGAAAGCGGCATACAACAGCAGGTAGCGCAACGAATGGCCGAGGGCTGCGATAAGCGCGCAGAAGCCGTAGGCACGCCCGACAGGCCGGCTGATACAGGCAAAACCGATAGCTGCTATCGCCGCGAATAATGCATCCTGAAATAAATCGCTCCAATTCATAGTACTTTTAGAAATATCAGAACATTCCGCGCCCCATCAGGAGCATTGCGACGCACAGGCCGCAAGAAAGGCAGCTGGTGAGTACAAGCGCATCGATAAGACGGCTGAAAGCGCATATATAGTGGCGGTAGACCAGATCGCTGAATGAGTTGAGCAGAGGCACGCCCGGCACCAGATAGAGCACCGAGGCGCCCAGGGCGATATCGGGCGTCGAACCAAGTCCGAAAAGAGCGTCGCCGGCTGCAAGTACGGCCGATACGAACGCAGCGGCCAGCACGGCCAGACGCAGATCGACATGACGACGAAGCAGGTCAGACTTCACGCAGATACCGGCCATGGTAGCCACGCCCACCACGACCATGGCCACAGCGTCGCCTCCGAAGAGGCGGCAGAACGAAGCGTTTGCCGCCCCGGTAAGCAGCGTCTGTGCCAACGGTGGGAGGCCGCCGGGACCTTCAGCCACTATGGCGTCGAAACGACGCGCGGCTTCTCCGATGCTCAGAGCATTGTCGTGCACTTGCCAGCTCAGACGGCTCAGGCGCGTATTGAGACTGAAACTGATCCCCGTCACTTTCACTGTCTCAATGGCCGTAAACAGATCCCGGCCGGTACGGTCCGTCACCGTCAGATGCAGATGGCGTGGCATGATGGTGAGGCATGCGCGCAACCCCCACGTGCCGGCCATGCGCCCGATATTCATATCGAGTCGCGAACAAGTGGCGCCGCTGCCGAGCAAAGCGGCGCCATAGCGGGCCAAAAACACACATGCCTGGCGCGCCGTCGGCTGCCGCACGGTGGCAACACAGTCAGAAATCGTCGTCATCGCAGTCATAGTCCTTATCGGTGCGACGCAGCGGGTCGCCCGGAATAAAGAATTCCTCTCGCTCGCTGCCAATGCCGAACATACGGTGACGAGAGTGTCGCGACGGGTGTCTGAGGTGTATGACATGTGCGGCCAAAAGCACGATCACGACAGCCGCCATGCAGATCCAGGTAAGTAAGGGTACATTCATAAATCTCATCAGTTTTTGTTTGCAAAGGAACAAAAAACGGTCTCGTCTGTGCGCCGTTATCAATAGATTCTTCCGATAGCAGCTATTCCGGAAACGGGGGAAACGCTACGGAACGTAAAGATAAGAATCATCTTTTTCTCCCATCGGATATTTTCCCGTTACTGAAATAAAGTCGGAAAAATATTTGCGGGGGAGTAGAAAAAACATTATCTTTGCGGTACCTTAAATCTGTAACCACGAATCTTATAGACCTTATACACAATCTACCATGGCAGCTATTGCGCTTGACATAGGCGGCACCAAGATCGAAGGGGCCACCTTTCGCGCCGACGGACAGATCATCGACCGCCACCGTGAACTTATCGGAAGCCGCACCGGAGCGGCTGTAGGCCAGCTGGCCGTAGAGATCGCGTCGTACCTGATGCAGCGGGCCGCTGCCGACGGTATCGCGGTCAAAAATATCGGCGTATGCGTACCCGGCATCGTGCACCGGCTTCAGGGCTCGGTATGGGCGCCCAACATCCCCGGATGGGACGACTATCCGCTGCGCGACGAGCTGTCGGCGGCATTCCCGGGCGCCGACGTGAGCGTCGACTCCGACCGTAGCTGCAGCATCTACGGCGAGAGCTGGCTGGGGTCGGCCGCAGGCTGCCGCGACGCCGTGTTCGTGGCCGTCGGGACAGGCATCGGTCTCGGCATCAAGGTCGACGGCAGCGTGATCCACGGCTTCGGCGACATAGCCGGCGCAACGGGCTGGATGGCACTCGAACCGCCCTACGACCATAAGTTCGACCGCTGCGGATGCTTCGAATACTATGCTTCGGGCACCGGCATCGGCGAGAACGCACGGCTGCTGCTCGGCGAGCTGCACCGCGACGGTGCCGTAGACTTCGGGGGCGCCTCCACCGTGGCCGAGGTGCGGGCCGAGAACGTGTTCCGGGCCTACGAAGACGATGACCCCATAGCCCGGCAGGTGCTTGAAAAAGCCGTGCAGATGTGGGGAATGGGAGCCGCCAACATCATCTCGCTTTTCAATCCCGAATGCCTGATCTGGGGCGGCGGTGTCTTCGGACCCGCCGTGCGCTTCCTCGACGACATACGGCGCGAAGCGGCCCAATGGGCGCAGCCCGTGGCCATGGAGCAGGTGAAATTCCTGGCCGCAAGCCCCGACATAAACCCGATACTTGCCGGCGCCGCCTATATCGCATTCCATCACCTATAAATAAATATAAGGACATACAACTATCTTATAAACAACATCCATGAAAGATAATAAAGCAAAGACATACAGCAAAGGGGCCGTGTTTACGGCCGCGTGCATCGGCATGTGCTTCTTCGGGGTATCGATGATCACCCTGGGGGCGATGCTGCCCACGCTGACGGCTACATTCGGCCTGAGCGAGAGCGAGATCACTTCGCTGGCCACGCTGCTGCCCGTTGCGATGCTCGGCGGCTCGCTGGTATTCGGCCCGGTGGTCGACCGCTTCGGCCACAAGATCATGCTGGTGGGCAACTGCATCCTGGTGCTCGCCGGCGTGCTGGGGCTGGCTTTCGGCGAAAGCGTCGGCGCCATGCGCTGGTCGATCGCGGCCATCGGCTTCGGCGGCGGCGTGCTCAACGGCGAGACCAACGCCCTCGTATCCGACATCTACGACGGCTCGCGCCGCAACTCGCGCCTGAGCTTCCTGGGCGTATTCTACGGTCTGGGCGCGCTGACCATCCCGACATTGCTGGCCACGCTTGAGGCCTCATACAGCTACCGCGAGGTGCTCGTCGGCATCAGCATCATAATGGCCGCTGGCATATCCGTGTGCCTGGCGATGCGCTTCCCTGCGCCAAAGCAGCCGCAGGGCTTCCCGCTGAAGGACGCCGCACGGGTCATCACCAGCCCGGTGATGCTTCTGCTGGCCTTCGTGCTTTTCTTCCAGAGCGGCACAGAGGGCATAACCAACAACTGGACAGCCACCTACCTTGCTTCGGGCACACTGAGCGACGGAGCCGCGCAGATGGCACTCACGTCGATGCTCATAGGCCTGACGGCCGCACGCCTGCTGCAGGGCTTCCTGTTCACACGGCTTGAGCCGCGGCGCGTGCTGCTGCTCTCGCTCGGTATCGCCGCAGCGGGCTACACGGCCCTGCTGACTCAGCCATCGGCCATGGGCGTGATGGGGGCGATGGCACTCGTGGGCGCCGGCCTGGCAGCCACTTTCCCGGTGATTTTAGGCATTCTGGGCGAACGCTTCGCCGCCCTGTCGGGCACGGCATTCAGCGTGGCGCTGGTGGTGGCACTCTGCGGCCAGACCGTCCTCAACGCTCTCACCGGAGCCGCCGGAGCTGCCGCTTTCCCGTGGATAGCCATCGGCTCGGTAGCTGCCATGGTACTTCTGTTCGCCGTCTACGCAGGCAACTGCGGACGCGCGGACACCGCCCGAACCGGACAATCATGAAACAGATATCCTATAATTCAATAACAACCAATCAATCAACAAACAACTATGTTAGCAAAACAATGGCTTGAAAACGCCCACGGCCTGATGAACACCATCGAGGCCAGCCAGCTCGAAAATGTACGCAAAGCCGCCGAAGTAATGGCAGATTCAATCGAAAAGGGCCGCTGGGTCCACACCTTCGGCTGCGGCCACGCCACCATACCCGTCGAGGAAATGTACCCCCGCATCGGCAGCTTCGTAGGCTTCCACCCCCTGTGCGAGATGCCCCTTACGTTCTTCACCCAGATCATCGGCCAGATGGGTATCCATCAGTTCCTCTTCCTGGAGCGCACTGAAGGCTACGGCCAGGAAATCATGAAGAACTACGACTTCTCGACCGACGACTGCCTGTGGATCTTCTCGCACACCGGCATCAACGCCGTCAATATCGATGTGGCTCTTGAAGCCAAGAAGAAGGGCATGAAGGTAATCGTATACGGCTCGGCCGGCGCAACCGGCGACAAGAAGTCGCGCCACTCGTCGGGCAAGAACCTGTTCCAGATCGCCGACATCGTCGTTGACTCGTGCGTGCCTCTGGTGGACGCATCCGTGCCCATGAAGAAGCACTTCGACAAGGTCGGCCCGCTGTCGACCCTCGGCTTCGTCACCCTCGTATGGATGACCATCACCACCGTGGCCGAGATCCTCGAGGAGCGCGGCGTGAAGCTCTACATCCACCCGAGCCACAACGTACCCGGCGACACCACAGCCCACGAACGCCTCGACGCCGCCATCGACGAATACAAGCGCCGCGTCAAAGTCCTCTGATCTTCCATCACTTCCCCAACATAGAAGAGGCTGCCTCGGGAATCGGGGCAGCCTCTTCTGTGTTGGGGCGCGGGACGGTCAGCGCAGGACGACGATGGTGGCGGGGTAGGAGTGGGTGTAGTCCTGGCCGTCGCGGATGAGGGCAGTGACGGTGTACTGACCGTCGGCGACGGGATTGCCGGCCGTGTCGTTGAGGTCCCAGGTATAGGGGAATTTAACGCCGGAGACGCGGCGGACGGTGTTGCCGCGGCTGTCAGTGATGAGCAGGGTGTTGGCGCTGCCGGTGGCCGGAGTGAGGTCGAAGGTGGCGCTTTCACGGGCCAGGACGTCGTCAGTCTCGACCGAAGGACGGTCGAGGCGGCTTACGACGACGAAGTCGATAGTCGAGCGGTCGAGGCGCCCGGCGTTGCTGACCACGGTGAGCGTGAGCGAGTGGACACCCTCGGAGAGGCCGTCGACAGTGGTGGCGAGTGTCACGGTGCCGTCGTCGTTGCGGCGGACGAAGCGGTCGAGGCGATCGACGGTGCGCAGACCGTCGACAGAGATCGACGTACGCGTGGCGATACCGTTTTCGCTGAAGTCGAGGCCGCAGACCGATGGGTCGATGACAGCGGTGACGGGCACCACGGCCTGCATCTCGGATCCCGAGACAAAGTCGGCGTCGCCGGCATGGAACTGAATGATCTCGGGAGCGGCGAAGTCGGCCTCGGTATAGTCGTCAGGAACGAAATCGCCGACGGTAAGGCCGGAGAGCGATGCGAGGGCGGTGCGGCCTGTGGCGTCGTCGATAGCATATACAATCAGCCGGTTGTCGCCTACGGGCGACGGCACGGGAGAGTTTATGACGGCGTCGAAGCGGCCGTCGCGGACGTCGGTCTCGACGTCGACAAGCGTTACGAACTGCTGAGTGACGGTGGCCGGCTCATAGTTGTCCTCATTGCGGGTATTGTATGTCTCGGCAGTGACCGGTACAGCCAGGATGCGCACGGTGACCTTACCGTTGAAGCCGGTGTCGGTGCTGCCGTCGGCGCCGGTGACAGAGCCCTTGACGTGGAATGGCTTCAGGGGCTTCACCTCGATGGCGCCGTCGGCCGGATCGCGGCCGTCGATCTCAGCCACGACAGCCGAGCATTCGGGCGCGTAGACCGGCAGAGCCGGATCGCCGGCCAGATTATAGATCAGTGTGTTGACCAGGGCTTCGTCGGGCGTCGGGATCTTACCGTCGGCGCGCATCTGCAGCACGTGCTGCCGCGAGCGGACGTAAATGTCACCGTAGGTGTCGCCCGGACGGGCCTCGGCATAGGCGCGTGCCAGCGACACGCACGACAGCTGGTTGTATGAGATGTATACGCTGCGCGAAGCACCCACGCCGGCGAGACAGCCGCCTTCGGGAGCGAAGAGCATCGCTTCGATGAGACAATTGAGGTTTCGGTCGTAGCAGTACTGATCGCAGCTCGAGAACATGACCATCGGCATCACATCGTACTTCACTGACGCAGCGAAGGTTCGGTCCCACTGATGCTGGTCGCCGATGAAGTTGGGATCGCCGTGACCGCTGTAGGTGAAATAGCCTACGCCGCGCTGGAGTTCCTGACGCACGATGTCGCGGTAGGCGCTGTTGGCCACGTCGATACCCCTCTCGCGATAGAGCTGGTCGGGCACGTTGATGAACGTGAAGTCGGGCCGGTATGTGCGCATGGTGTCGGCCACTTCGACGGAGTGGTTGAGGTGAGTGTTGCGGTCGCCCTCGCCGGCGCAGAGCAGCGCGCGGCCGTATGCGCGGTAGTCGGGCGCTGAGCGCAGGTGCCGGATGGCCTTGTCGACATAGTCGTTGGCCTGGGCGGGCGTAGTGGCCGGCACGCGGCCAACGGCGATGCTGTAGGCGCGCAGATGGATATTGTCATGGTTGTAGTCGTCGGCCAGCATGGCGAAATAGTTGTCCGACGCATAGTTGGTGATGGTGCTGGCGGACTGGCGTTCGAGCGTGTTCTGGTAGGTGAGCACACGGTCGAGGTGAGCCACCTCGATCGACCGGTTGTCGTAGTTGCAGGGGCCGAATATGAGCATGTACCTGAACTTCTCGGGACGACGGTCGTAGTACATCTTGGCATAGCGGCGGTAGGCCATGGCGTCGCGGGCGCCGGATGAGAACTCATTGAAAATCTCGTCCTGCAGCACAACCTTAACCGACAAGCCCTGGTATAGGGTGTGTGCCTCGGCCAGGCGGCGCGCCGGCTCGAGATACTCCGGCACGGTGATGATGAGCATGTCGGGCGTAGCGGAGCCGTGGAGGTTCTGCGCGGGGACGTCGCCGACGACCGTAGGCGCGGGATATGTAGCCGAAGGCCGGAAGACCACGCTGCGGCGCGTGTAGCTCTCGGGAAGGACGTACGACAGAGTGCGCGACCCGGCGTCGTAGGAGGTCGGATAGGCCGCGATCTCGGTAAGGTTGTCGATGCACCATACCATCAGCTCATCGGCCGAGTTTACTTCCGAGAATACGACCTGACGGCCCTCCTGCGATTCGGCGCGGGGATAGTTGATGATGAGCATCGGATCGGTGTCATCGATGATGTTGGCGCGGGGATAACGCACTGCCGCGCGGTCGGGAGCGGCATAGCGGAGCGTTACTGAGGGGATGTCGACGGTAAACCTGAGTTCGGTGTCGGCAAGTGGCTTCGACTCGGAGCCTGTAAATGTCAGAGAGCCGCGGGCATCATTGTAAGCGGTGTACTCGCCGTCAGCGATCGACCAGGCCGAGGTGTGGTATTCGGACTCCTTATCAGCTTCGCCCTCCATAGTGACCGACAGCTTGACGGAACTCTTGGCCGAGATGGCTACAAAGTAGTTGAATATGCCGTTGGAATAAGCATCGGTCGGCCTGAAGTTGCGGATGCGCACGCTGTAGGGGATGTTGTCGCCGGCCTTGACCTCGGCACCGTGATAGCCGACGCCGCCGTTGATGGGAGTCTGGACCTCGTCCTCGAAGTAATCGAGATGGAAATGGAAGTCGAGCGGAGCGAGGTCGGCCGAGGCCTGTGTCTCGCTCTTGCAGGGCAGAGCCGCGGCGCCTTCGGAGTCGCTCAGAAAGTAATATGAGCGGGTGTCGTAGTAGTTGCGGCGTACATTGAAGCGCGATGCCTCGCTGCCGGTGACCGAGTTGACCCAGACCGACACGTCGCCCTGACCGAAAAACAGGATGCGGCCGTCGGCAGTATGGAGGGTGGCCGTCGGCTTGATATCGTCAGGGGCGCGGGTCGTGAACAGATTGTCGGCGAACTGTGTGGCGCCGTATCCGTAGACCTGCACTTTCGACGGATCGTCGAAGCCCATTGCCTTGAGCTGGTCGTATGTGAGCTGGTAGATGCCCTCGGCATCGGTGGCGATCTTGACCCAATGTCCGCTGCTCAGACGCGATGAGGTGGTATAGTAGGAAGTCGGATAAGCCCGGAGCGCTAGAGCCCCGGCGGCAAGCAGGAATAGCAGAAATGTGATCAGACGGCTTTTCATAACACGTACGGAAATGATTGGAGAGATTATTGCGGGAAATGTCACTTGACGGTAAATTCGAGAATCGGATCGGATGAGTCGGCGCCATATCTGACGCGCTGCCCGATCGCGGGGCTGAAGGAGTCGACGGCGCCGGGCAGGACGATGACATCGCCGGTCTTGAAAGTGGTGTCGGCCGAAATGCGGGCCAGGGCGTCGGCGGCCAGGCCGAAGTCGGGGTTCAGGACGGCCGCTTCGGCCGGAAGGTCGGACAGCTCGATCCAGCGGCCGTGGATGAGGGTGTCGTCGCTGTAGCAGGTGAGGTTGCCGCCGCTGAGATACGACACCAGGGTGGCGGCGCCGATATAGCGGGGCGCGAAGCGGCGGCCGATGCACTTGCCCAGGCGGTCGATGCGCACGGCGGCGCGGATCTCGACCGTCAGGGGTTCGACCCCGGGCAGGAAGAGCGGCCGGCGGTCGGGGCGCCAGGCTGAGTCGGCCATCAGAACGGGACGGCACTCGGGCGACGGTGAATCGAGACGCAGGATCTTCATTGCTCGCGGTGGTGCTGTGAGATGGCCAGGCGGTTGTACATCACAGCCAGATGGGAGTAGATGGAAGTGTTGGTTACGACAATTCCCTCGGCGACGCGGATGCGCGTGGGTGTGAAATTCCACAGCGCGCGCACTCCGGCGGCCACAAGTTCGTCGGCCACAGCCTGAGCACTCTCGACGGGTACGGCAAGGATGCCGATGGTGATGTCGAGCTCGCGGACGAGGCCGGCCAGGCGGGCCGGACCGTAGACGGGAATGCCGGCTATGCGAGTGTCGATGATGGCGGGGTTGATGTCGATGCCGGCCACTATGCTGAGCCCGTAGCGCCCCAGGCCGCTGTCCTGCATCAGAGCCGCGCCGAGAGAGCCGACACCTACCATCACGGCCGAATGCCTCGAGTTGAAGCCCAGAAACGACCTCAGCGTGGTCTCGAGCGAAGCCACCTCGTAGCCGATGCGCGTCTTGCCCTTTATGTTGAGAAACGACAGATCCTTGGCTATCTGCGAGGCATCCACGTGCAGGTCGCCCGAGATGCGGGTCGACGACACGTACTCCACTCCCTCGGCATTGAGAGTCGTCACGTAGGCCAGATACCAGGGAAGCCGCCTGAGCGTAGGCTCGGGCAGCAGATCGAGAGGCCGTTGTATTCGTGTATCACCCAATGGATTCTAATCGTTCAGGACGCCGGAGTCATACCAGGCGGCGCATTTTCAGTGCAAAGTTAGCGAAAAATCCTGACATTGCGCCATCACATTTATAAAAAATAGAGTGCCCCCTGCCATTGTACGCTGTAAACAAGCGCGTTGCGCAAAAAATTTTAGAATATAATAGTTTTTTACTAACTTTGTGGCTGATTTGAACTTATGCAACCGACCTCAGATGACAGAGCGACAAAGATGGACCGAGATTGAACACCTGCCCGAATGGGACGAGGAGTTCTATGACGTGTACACTGCCAAGAAATTCGGCAAATGGGTGATGCTCAAGACCCTGAAGCCGCAGTACAAGGACAGTGCCGAGATGCAGGAGATGCTGGAGCGCGAATTCGACGTGCGCTACAATCTGGCACATCCCAACATCATCATGATCAACGACATCGAGGAAGTGCCCGGTCTGGGGCTGTGCATCATCACCGACGATGTCTACGGCGACTCTCTGCGCAAGCTCATCCGCGAGCACAAGGTCACGACCGCGCATGTCGACAAGCTCCGGCGCCAGCTCGTCGATGCCATGGAGTATATCCAGACCAACCATCTGGCCCACCATCCGCTGACGCCCGAGAACATCATCTTCACCGAAAACATCGGCAACCTGAAGCTGATCGACGTAGGCTTCGAGCAGCGCAAGGCGCTCACCCCGGCCGACACCTCCGACGACATCTACAGCTACGGCCTGGTGCTGAAAGAGGTACTCGACGCCACCGAGCACGAGGATCCGACGCTGCGCAAGGTGGCCGAGCGCTGCCTCGACCCCGACCCGACACGCCGCTACCGCGACACCCAGCAGCTGCGCTTCGCGCTGGCCGGCCGCCGCTCCAACCGCCTCTACCTGGCCATCATCATCTTCCTGGCCGTGATGGTCGTGCTGCTGCTGTGGCTTGCCTCGCCATGGAGCCCCGCTCCGAGCACACCAGCATGAGCCGCGGGGCCGCCAATTCCCAACATAATACGTCAACCGACAAACCAACAACCGAATCACATGTCAGTCACGATAAAAGCCCTGCATCCCACGCGCGGCGAAGTCCGGAAATACGTCCGCTTCGGCATCGACCTCTACAAAGGCAACCCCTGCTTCGTACCGCCGCTGGTCGTCGACGAGATAGCCACTCTGATGCCCGACAAGAACCCCGCTTACGAGCACTGCCGCGCCCAGCTGTTCATGGCCTACCGCGACGGCAAGCCCGTGGGCCGCATCACCGCCATCATCAACGACCTGGTCAACAAAAAGAACGGCAGCTATGTGATGCGCTTCGGATGGGTCGACTTCATTGACGACACCGAAGTGGTCGACGCCCTCTTCGACGCGGTCTGCAAATGGGGCCGCGAACAGGGCTGCGAGTCGATCGTAGGCCCGATGGGCTTCTCCGACCTCGACCATGAAGGTATGCTCATCGAAGGTTTCGACGAGATGGGCACCATGGCCACGATCTACAACTACCCTTACTACAAGGAGCACATGGAGCGTATGGGCTTCGTCAAGGACGCCGACTGGGTCGAATACCGCATCAAGGTGCCCGATGCAATTCCCGAGAAGCACAAGCGCATCGCCGACATCATCGCCCGCAAGTACGGGCTGCGCACCGTCAAGTACACCAACCGCAACAAGCTGCGCGACGACTACGGCAAGGCTCTCTTCGAACTCATCAACGAGGCCTACGCCGACCTCTACGGCTACTCGCCCCTGACACCGGCCGAGATCGACCACTACATCAAGGAATATCTGGGCATCCTGCGCCTCGACGACCTGAGCATCGTGGTCGACAGCGACGACCGCCTCGTGGCCGTAGGCATCGCGATGCCGTCGCTATCGCAGGCACTGCGACGCTCCGACGGGCGCCTCTTCCCCCTGGGATGGTACCACCTGCTGCAGGCCATACGCGGAAAAGTCGACGTCGTGGATCTGCTGCTCGTCGCCGTAAAGCCTGAATATCAGAGCAAGGGCGTCAACGCTCTGCTCTTCGCCGACCTGATCCCGGCATTCCGCGACAACGGCTACAAGTACGCCGAATCAAACCTCGAGCTCGAGGG
>OGNF01001003.1_pt1 | contig 28159 bp, 32 predicted proteins | sample 1573321 | NCBI WGS metagenome assembly OGNF01 (sample SAMEA2581911, study PRJEB24529) | metagenome | biome: Human gut stool | place: China | collected 2011 | reverse complement strand
GTGATTTTATGAAATATAATGTGGAAAAAGATAGTAAAAAATTTTATTTTGGAAAACAAGAAGATTATTCAAAATATAGACCTACATATCCAACCGAACTTTTTGATTTTTTATCTAAGGAATATAATATGAAAAATAAAATTATAGTTGAGTTAGGTGCAGGAACTGGAAAGTTTTCTAAAATAGCAAGTTCTTATTGTAAACAAATTTATTATGTTGAACCAAATATTGATATGATTAACAAAGGAAAAGAATATTGCAATGATTGTGATAATATTGTTTATATTAATAAAAGTGCAGAATCAACAGGATTGCCTGAAAATTCAGTTGATATTGTATTTGCGGTCCAAAGTTTTCATTGGTTTGATAAACAAAAATTAAAACAAGAAGTAAATAAAATATTACAATCTAATGGAGATTTTGCAATAGTTTGGAATGACTGGGAAGATGAAAATAATGAATTTAGTAAGGAATACTTCAAATATATAAGCTCTTGGAATACTAAACTTACTGGTAAAACATATCAACATAAAAATGTTGATGATCGTAAAAAATTTTTCAAGAATAGTGAATATAAGACTTATACATTTATCCATTCTAAAGATTATACTATAGATATGCTAATAGGGTTATCTAAATCATTATCGTATGCTCCAAAAGAAGATAGTGAGTATTATGATGAGTTTATAAATGGTATTATAACTATTTTTAATAAATATAAAAAAGATGACATCGTTCGTTTTGATTTTCATACAGAAATGTTTATAGGAAAGATTTAGGTGATGATTAATGGTTGATAATGGTTATCTTTTTGCTAAAGACAATAAAAGAATATTCATAAATACAAGTTTAGGATGTGCTGGGCAATGCGCATATTGCTATTTACCAAAAATGGGATATAGTAATAGTTCAGATAATTATAGGACTATTTCAGCACAAACTATAATTGAATTTATAGAAAAAAATAAACTTGATATAAATCAAAAAACTTTAATAACACTTGGTTGTTATTCAGAGTGTTGGGATGAATATAATAAAAATGAAACAATTAGTTTAATAAAATACTTTTTAAAAAAGGGAAATCAAATTCAATTATCAACTAAGAAACAAATAATGAAAGAAGAACTTACCGAAATATTACCACTAATAAATTATTTTGGACAACTAGTTATTTTTGTTAGTTCGGCAACTATTTCTAAACATGATACCATTGAAAAAAATACAACACCTATTTCTAATAGATTTCAAAATTTTTCACTTTTTAATAGTTTAGACATACCTGTTGTTTTATATATGAAACCAGTTTTAAAAGGTATAACAATCAATGATTTAGAACTTTATAAAAAATATATTGAAAAATATAATATTAAAGATGTAGTAGTCGGAAGTATATTTACAAATTACATATCCGAAGAAACTGTTCATTTTTCAAATAAAAATGAATTGTTTTATACTAAAAATAGTGATGAAGATATGATTATTTCTGAATTATCAAAAATAACAAATGTTTATAAAAGGAGTTCTGAAGTTATGTACAGATATAATGTTAGTAATCATATAGAAAAAGTAAAAAATGAAGTAGCAAAACTATTAGAGGGAGACAACTCTGGACATGGACTTGAACATATTAATAGGGTTTTAGATTTATCTTTAAAATTTGCTGAAAAAGAAAATGCAAATAAATATATAGTATCATTAATAGCATTACTTCATGATGCAGATGATTATAAGTTATTTGGTATGGAAAATGCAGAGAAACTTACAAACGCCAAAATAATTATGGATGATTGCAATGTTGATAAAGCTATCCAAGAACAAGTATGTGATGCTATTAATAATATTGGATATAGCAAAAGATTAAAAGGACATAGTCCAACAACTCTTGAAGGGAAAATTGTATCAGATGTAGATATGTGTGATGCATTAGGAGCAAATGGTATTTTAAGAGTCTATACTTATAGTATGAAAAATGGAAAACCATTTTTTGATAGAAATATTTTCCCAATTGAAGATATGAATGCAGAAAAATATACAAGAAAATGTGCAGATAGTAGTGTATGCCATATTTTTGAAAAAATATTAAAACTTAAAGATTTAATGCTAACTGATTCTGGTAAAGAAGAATCTAAAAATAGGCATCAAATAGTTGTAGATTTTTTATATCATTTGTTTAATGAAGAAAAAGCTCCTGAATGGATTGAATATTTAAATAATTATCTTAAATAAGGGTATGGGAATTCCCATAGTAGAATTTATGCGGGAGTATAAATTCAGTGCTGGCTAGACACTACTTTTACTCCCACAGTCTAAAAAATATAAAAAGAGGATTAAATTATTTTGATAATTTTTTCCTCTTTTTTAAAGATTATTTACACAAAAACATATTCATTTAAGACAATTTCTTCAGCCATATTCTTGTAATTATTCATTAACTTTGTCCATTCTAATGGATTTAATTCTTTATTTTTTTCAGACAATCTTTCATCATTTTTAATATAATCATCCATTAGTATTTTGTATAAACTTTCGCAAGAATCACTGACTAAAAGAAGATGATAAGTTAGTTTATTTGTCATCAAAAGTGTTTCATAAAGTGCTTGTTTATCTTGAGCAATAAAGTGTAATCTTAATATTCCATATTTGCCAATTCTTTCACATTATTCCTCCTTTTCTAAATATAAATTTGGTATTAAATAATCTCCTTGTCTTGTATATTTTATTTCCATATTTTTATCACTCCTTTCTTAATTTTTAAGCATTTATTAGTTCAGTTTTTGGTATTAGAATTAAAGCATCAACTATATTGTTGTCTTCAATATAAGGGCAATTTATAATTCCATCTACATGGAAATGTTCTTTCATTAAATCAATATAGTTATTTAATTCTTCTTCAGAATATAGATTATTTTCCATTTTTACTAATGACATAATGGTATAATCTTTTTCTAATTCTAATAATTTTTCTTTATTAACTTGTTCTTTATAAGTTATACCAATATTATTATCAGTTAATAATTCGTTTAAATAATCAATATAATCTTGTGTACTTTTTGAGATGAATTCTTCTGTGAATTTGATATTTTTAATCTCAATATTGTAGTTATTATCTCTAGTTATTTCAATTGAAGATATTAATCTATTTATTAATTCTTTTTGTGCTTTTTTATTTAAACTATCAAATAAATAAGCAAAACTTAAATTGTTTTTAAAGATAAACTCTCCTTTATCTTCTTCATAATTTAACTTTTTAAGAAGTTCTACTGTGTACTCTTTAAAGTCATTATCTGGATCAAGAGTAGATTTCTTTTTAGTTAGTTTATCTATTTCTTTTTTAATAACATCATTTTTATGATTAATAGTTTCAACATCTAAAGTAGAACTTAAATATAAATCAACTAATCTTTTTTCTTGAAATTTTAACTTTTCAATGGCTTTTCCTATTTCTTTTACTTCTTTACTTTTAGTAGAACTACAAGTAATTATTTCATTAGAATTATCATACATAAATCTAGTTAACTCATTTAAAATTCTTTTTAATTTGTCTTCAATTTTATCTGAATTGTAATGATAACCATAACCTCTACAATTAGAGTTTTTACATCTCAAATGATAATAAATTTTAGTTTCATTTTTATACTTTTTAAATGATTCACTAGCAGCAAGTATCTCATTACATAACGGACATTTTACTAATCCTGCAAATAAATGAATATGCTCTTAATAGTTTGGATGTTTATTTTTTTCTAAATTTTCTCTTGTCATGTTCCAAGTAGTTATATCAATAATTGGCTCACAATAATCTTCAACTCTTAAAACATCTTGTGGCTTTCTTTTATACTTTCCATACTCAAATACACCAATATAAATAGAATTAGTAAGTATCTTATAAACTCTATCTGATTTCCATTTACCTTGTTTTAAATAAGCATTATTATCTTTCATAATAGTTGCAATATTTCTAGTTGAATGTCCTTTTTTACATAGTTCAAATATCTCTTTAACAACTTGTGCTTCAATAGGTTCTACTTCTAAATGACCTGTTTCTTTGTTTCTAGTATAGCCATAAGGTGCTTTACTTGGATGTATTTTTTCGAATGCCATTTCTTCCATAGCACGTTTAGTTCTTGCTCCAATTTCTTTTCTTTCACGCTGACCGAATACTAAATTCATACAAAATATCATTTCACCATTAGCAGTAGATACATCATAAGGTTTAAGTATTAATTCAATCTTAACATCGTGTTCTTCACAATAGTTAAGTAGCCAGAATCCATCATAATTATTTCTAGTTAATCTATCTACTTTAATAGCAATCAACTTATCAATTTTCTTTGATTTAATATCTTTAAGTAGCCTTTGCATTTCTGGCCTCATTAAATCTTTTCAAGAATGTCCTGCGTCATTATAAACATCTACAATATCGTAATCATTCTTTTTACAATACTCCTTAATCATTCTAAGTTGTGAATCAATAGAATAACCATTATCTCTTTGGTCATCAGTAGATACACGAATATAAATACTTGCTATTTTATTTTCTTCATTCATATTTAAATATCTCCTTTCATATGTTTGGCACTTTAAATCGATTTTTGCAATCTAAAAATTATATCTTTCACTTGTTTGTCACTTTAAACTTGAAAAGTGTAGTCTAAAATCTAAATATTTTAAAAAACACTTCTCTTTTGTTTGTCACTTTAAAAGTATTTTTGAAAAGTATAATACTTAAAAAAAGATATTTAATGTGTATTTATATAATCTTCTAAATCTTTAAATGATATTTTGCTTTTAAAGGTATTTATATAAACATCATCACATTCATCAAATACTAGGTATTTATTATTCTTAATAACGATGATATGTGGCATAACATAAGCGACATTGGTACCTGTTATATTTTTAACACAACCGTTGTTTATGATAGGAGTAGTATTAGTAAATCTTCTAATCATCTCAATTTTTCTTTTTAATTTATCATTTATTTTTAATTCTTTTGTTTCTATATTTAACATATAATCAACTCCTTTACATAACAAAAAAACTAACTATTTCTAGTTAGCATTTATTACCTCTCAGAAGTTAATTTCCGAGTTTCCTATCAATTTGGAGCGGTAACAAAGGTTATTCAAAACTCCTAATAGTAAAAGTTGATAAACAGCTAATCACTAAAATAATAATAACATATTCTTCTAAAATATTAAATAGATTTAAAGAATTTTGAGTAAATAAATGATATAATATATTTAGAAATTCATTCAGGGGATGATAGTATGCTTAAAGAAGTAAAAATTGAATTAACTAATAAATGTTCTAGAAATTGTAAACATTGTTCTAGTAATGCTACTAGTAGTATTGGTAATTTAAAGATTTTAGATTTTGAAGATGTATCTAGAATAATTAAAGAAGCAAAGTTAATGGGGGCTGATACTATTGTTTTTACTGGTGGAGAGCCTTTAATGTATGATAGACTACTAGAACTAGTAGAATTAACTTCAAAATTAGGAATGAAATCAACTATTTATACATTTGCATATAGAACCGATGAAACTTTAAATAAATATAGACAATTAATTGATTTAGGTTTAAATAAAATAGTTTATTCACTTGCTGATTCACTATCTGATGAAGAAGATATATCAGTTTATGGTAAAACTGAATTCTTTGATAAAGTATTTGAGAATAATAATGCAAGACTAGGATTTCATTATACTGTTTCAAAAGATTCTTTTTCTAGATTAGAATCAGTAGTAACTAAAACTATTGAAACATTTAAAAGTAGAAGTTATTTTGATAGAGTTAGTTTATTAAGGTTTGTTCCACATGGTAAAGGAACAACTGATATGGACTTATCAAAAGAAGAATTATTAGCAATTAAAAACCTTTATTTAAATTCAAATGATAAAGATAAAATTAGATTAGGAACTCCTTGGAATATACTTGGTATTGAAAATACACCTTGTATAATAGCAGATGAAATAATGATAATTGGTTTTGATGGAATAGCTTATCCGTGTGATTCTATTAAATATTTTACTAAATTAGGCATTAGTGGAAATATAAGAGAAAACTCCTTAATGGAAATGTATAATTCAGAGTATTTTAGCTATATTAGAAAATTTAATACTGATAACTCTTGTTCTTCTTGTGAACAATACTCTATATGTAAAAGTGGCTGTATAGGACAAAAGATAATTGCTAATTATACTGAAAGTGATAATAAAGTTTTAACTTTAAAAAGATGCATTAACTCAAGAGATCCAAAATGTATGAGGTAGATATATGAAGAAAAGACAAGAAGTATATGATTTATATTGGTATTTTGCTTGTGAAAGACAAAACATATTTTGGAAAAAAATAAATGGAGAATCTGCTCCGTGGACTGATGATAAAATCTTACAAGAATATAAGTTTTGTAATAGTTATAGAATTAATGATAGAGTTAGCCAATACTTATTAAAAAATATTATATATAATGGTAAAAAGTATTCTAATGAAGATATGTTATTTAGAATATTATTATTTAAATTATTCAATAAAGAATCTACTTGGGAATTATTATTAAATAATTTTGAAGATATTACTTTAAAAACGTTTAATATAAAAGAGTATTCTAGTGCGTTAGAAAATGCTATATCTAGTGGTATTAAAATATATAATGATGCTTATATAAGTTGTGCTAATAAAGCATTTGGATATGATAGAAAACATGATAATCATTTGGCACTACTTAATAAAATGTTTAACGAAGATAAAATACAAGAAAGACTTGTTAAATGTAAAACTATGGAAGAAGCATTTAATATTATTAAAAGTTATCCATTAATAGGAAACTTTATGGCATATCAATTAGTGACTGATATTAATTATAGTGAAGTGGTTAATTGGAAAGAAGATGAATTTACAGTTGCAGGACCTGGCTCACTTCGTGGAATTAAAAAGTGTTTTATTGATAAGGGTAAAATGAGTAATGAAGATATTATTAGATATATGTATAAGCATCAAGAAGAAGAATTTAAAAGATTAGGTTTAGAATTTAAAAGAATTGGCAATAGACCATTACAATTAATAGATTGTCAAAATATATTTTGTGAACTAGATAAGTATTGTAGACAAGCTTTACCAGATTTAAAATCAAATAGAACTAAAATAAAAAAACATTATGTACCTAAGAAAGAAATAATAGAATATATTTATCCACCAAAATGGAAGTTGAATAATTAATAATACATTTTATCTCAAAAAATAAAAGGGTATGGGAATTCCCATAGTAGAATTTATGCGGGAGTATAAATTCAGTGCTGGCTAGACATAGATTTTACTCCCATATTCAAGAAAATAAAAAAAGAGGATTAAATTATTTTGATAATTTTTCCTCTTTTTAGTTAGTAAATAAAAACTCACGAACTTTCAAGTCCGTAAGTTGATTTCAAATGGAGCGATTGGTTAAGTTATTTACAACTTTTCCATCACAATTGAGAATTAATACATACTAGTATCAATTTCTATATACATATTACTATGAATTGTTAATAATTTCAATACAAATGCTAAAATTTGCGAAATAAATGATATAATAGATTTGTATAATTATTAAAAATATGGTATACTACTAGTTGTAGTAATTCAATTAGTCCATTCGCGTTTTACTACTATATAAACAGATTGTTTAAAGGAATAATGATGAGCCTTAAGAATCTCTTCATGAATGGCAAATTACACACACTAAAAATTGTGATGTTTTTGCTATTTGTGAAAGGAGGTTCTTTTTATTTGAAATCACAATATAGGTGTAAAAAAATATGGAGGTAAAATTATGAGATTATTTAAAGAAGTAATTAAAAATAACTTAAAAATGATAATATTTTATGTACTAATAGGTATTATTATTAATTTTTTAGATTTATATAGCGTAACATACTATCAAAAAATATTGGATGCATATCAATTTCAAACTCTTACAATAGTACCACTAATAACATATGGGGTTTTATTATTAATATCTACAATACTGGGTTATATTGAAAATTATCCAGAGCAACAAGTAAAAAATAAATTATATTTAGATTTCAAATTACAATCATTGAAGAAAATGAAATCAATAGATTATTTAGAGTATCAAAAAATTGGAACAGGAAGACTTACTCAAAAAGCGGAAGATGGAGCAACAGCATCAAGAGATATAATGATTAATTTTTGGTTAAAATTATTTAGATATTTATTACCAACTGCTATATTTAGTTTAATTTTTATCTTTAGAGTTAAAAAAGAATATGTTTTATTTGTATTTTTAGGTTATATTATAGTAGTTATTATTTCAAATTTGATTCTAAAAAAACTTTACAAATTAAAGGAAAGCATCTTATTAAATCAAGAATTTTTAAACAAACATTTAGTTAGAGGATTTATGGAATTAGTTGTATTCAGAACTAACAAAAAATTTGATACTGAATTAAAAGTAACAAAAGAAGGAATAAAAAATATAGTTGATGGTAAAACAAAAATTAAGTTAGTACATGAGATATTTTTCACAGTGTTTGCTCTAATAGTAAATATTTTAAAAGTTGTTGTTTTAGGATATGCAGTTTTAAAATCTGATTTATCAGTTGGAGCTGTCGTAACAGTTATTTCATTACTTGGAAAAGCATATGAACCAATTGCAATTTTTAATGTTGAATATGTTGATTATAAATTAAATAAAGTAACTGTTAATAAATATATTGAATTATTGGATATAAAAGATGATGAGGCATTAAATAGTGGATTAAAATTAAAAGAATTGGGTGGTAATGTTGAATTTAAAAATGTATCTTATTCTTACAATAATGAGAAAAATATAATTAATAATTTATCATTCAAAATAAATAAAAATTCATCAGTCGCATTAGTTGGAGAATCAGGTTCTGGTAAATCAACAATAATAAAATTAATCATGGGGCTAATCAAATACGATAAAGGAAATATATTGATTGATGGCAAAGAATTATCTAAACTGAATTTAAATTCATTTTACGATAATGTAACTTATGTTTCACAAGAAGCTCCTATATTTGATGGAACTTTAAGAGAAAATTTAATATTTGATAAGAAAATTCCTGATGAAGAAATCATAAAAGTATTAAACCTAGTTTGTTTAGACAAATTTTATGAAAAACTTGAAAATGGTTTAGACACAGAACTTGGTGAAAAAGGTGTAAGAATGTCTGGAGGAGAAAGACAAAGAGTTGCACTAGCAAGATTATTCTTCGATGATTCTAAAATAATTATTTTAGATGAAGCAACAAGTGCAATGGATAATATCACTGAAAAACTTGTTATGGAAAATGTTGTTAAACAATTAGATAATAAAACTTTAGTTGTAATTGCTCATAGATTAGAAACAATTAAAGATGTAGACAAAATATATGTTTTATCTGATGGTATTATTCAGGAAGAAGGAAAATACAATGAATTATTAGATAAAAATGGGTATTTTACAAAACTATATAAATCCGCAAAATAAAGCGATGACTTATAATGATATGAACCCCGTTTCTTGGACAAAATAGAAACGAGGTTCATATCATATTTAATAAAGTCTAAATACTACTGACTCCTCATAAAATTCAATATTATAAATTTTGGATAAATTGTGTTTATTCTTCATAGATGTACCTTCATTTCTAGAACATACCTCTTTCATTGGTTATTCATAATATCACTTTTTTATGATTTGTCAATTCCTTGATTAGGGAATAGTAGTATTAGTGAAGTTGATATTATAATAATTATTTAAGTTTCTTTATATAATCTTCTAGATCTTTTATTTCAATAGAGTTTGATAAGTTATTTATATATAATATTTTAGAATAATTAAATACTAGAAAGGTTATTCCTTTAATAATAACTCTATGAGGTTCAATATAAGATAGATTAGTATGTTCTATATTTCTAATATTTCCATTAATTATCTTTGGTTTAGTATTACAAAAATCACATATAAATTCAATTTTTCTTTTTAGTTCTTCCTCAAACTCTATTTGTTTACTAATAATATTAATCATAATAAAATCTTTTCTTAACACAAAAAAATATCAACTTCATTTAGAAATTGATATTTTCTATATTAAGTTCAAACTATAAAAGTTCGAACAGATTTCCCAATGGAGCATTTGATAGGAAGGTTTTAAACCTTTTATCAAAAAAAATATCCGTCACTTGTTAAATAAATTATGTGTTAAACTCTAGGAAAAATCAATAGCGTATAGAAAATTTCTCTGAAATATAGTATAATTTAATTAGTTGAAATACTTGGAGGTAGTTATGTATTCTGTAGATGAGTTAGCAAAATATATAGCATTAGAAGATATTACATGGGGTAATTGTTATGAAAATATAAAAAAATGTTATTCAGAATTAAAAAACGAAAAAATAGCATATTATACACGAACTTGGTTATTAGATTCTGAGATTAAAGAAATATTGCCAACAGATAGTAATATACTAAAATTTCAAAATAATTTCAATATTATAGAATATGAAGAAAATGTAAATAATTTTTTAAATTTTGTGTTTGAAAAAGATTTTGGAAAAGTTAATTGTAAAGTTTTACCTGAAAGAACAACTTTACAAAGTGAGTTGAAGAAAAGAGCATTAAATAGCGATAAATTGAATTTAGGATTAGGATTTTTGGAGGTATCAACATGGAAAATGTAAAATTTTTACCTGAATTATTAAAACTTCCTATAAAAGTTATAGTTGCTCTTTGTATCGCAAGTAGTATTATCATATTAATTCCAGATAATTTTGCAGATAAATTGTATATAACTAGTTTTAGAAATGATTATGGCTTCATATTAGGGATTGTATTTGTAGTAACTCTTTCAATAAGTTTATGTTATTTTGCATTCTATATAATACCGATAGTATGGAAGAAATTCTTTTATAAAAAGGAGAATGAAAAAGTAAAAAAAGGAAAGCAAAAATTTCTTAAAAATTTAAATGAATATGAACTAGAAATTATTAAAGAATTGATTAAGCAACCAGATAATACATTATTATTACCTTATAATACTGGTATAGTAAAAAAATTGACGTATTTTGGAGTTATATCTCCAGTATCATCAGAAAACATAATTGATTTATATAATCCTAGAATTCCTTATTTTTTGCAACCGTGGGTATTTAATTATTTTGATAATAATGGCAATCTTATTAAAGAGAAAGTTGAAGATAAACAATGAAAAATAGCATTCAAGATAAACCCACTTTTAATATATCAACTATTAATGAAATAATGCAAGATACATACTTTTTCTATATGTTATTAGAAACAAAAAGAAAATTAAAAAATATAGAAGCAAAGTCATATTTGACGATGTTTATTAAAGGGTTAGCGGTTGCAATAAACTATGAATTATCTGTATGCTTGGAAAATTGTGGTATTTTAGAAAAAGATAAATTCTTTAAATCAAATATGAAAAATAAAGTAAGAAAAGAAAGACAATGGTTGCATCAAAATATATGTAATTCGAATAAAATAAATAAGAAGATTCAAGAAATGGGATTAGACTTTTCAAATGAAGTTTACGATTTGAATGTAGTCATTAAAAATAATAAAATTTTAGATATAAATTTTGAACAATTTGGCGAAGATGAAAATTTAGATTTTTGGAACAGTGTATTTTATTTAAACGAACAAGTTATAGAAACTATTTTTAAAGTATTTGATGAAAAATTTGAATCTAATATATCTAAAAAATTATACAAGATGACTGATGCATATATAAGTGAAAAAATTTTAAATTCTATTAAGAATAAAATAAATGGTAAAAGATATAGTTACCAATCTTACAAACTTTTTTCTAAATCAACAGTTCTTGACACAATTGATAAAATTTTTATACTATATAGGTATAGATTAATTTCATCTATTATCTTAATTGAAAAAGTATTTTATGGAAAGGAATTAAAAATATCTATCGATCCGTTATTTAACTTAGACTTTAAGAATTATATAAGGAAATACAAAGCTATTTCTATTTGTATAGTTGGCGATGAATTAATGAAAATGAATACTGATTTTTCTAACTCTATTCTTAAAGATATAAGCAATCAAATAGATGCAAAGTTTTTCCCACTTAATAGAAAAGTGCGAGATAATATTCATTATTCAAGGATTAATGAATTTTCAAATGAAGAAATTGAATATTTAGATACAAAGCAAAGTGAATATTTAAATATAATATATAAACATTTTATAAATAAAATAAATTTAGATATAAATAATGATGACATTTTTATGACAAACTTTCTAAAATGTTGTAAAGCAAAGGGGTTAAATGCAGAAACAATAAAAGAAAATTATGAAAAATTATATTTGGAATACTATTTAACAGGTAAGATATAATGTGTTATTATAAAAGGAGAAGAAACAATGAAAAGTAATTATTTATTAGTCCATGGGAGTTTTGGAAGTCCATTTTCAAATTGGATTCCTTATTTAAGAAAAGAAATTGAAGATAAAAATTTGGAAGTTTATACTCCAGATTTTCCAACTGGTGTTGGTTATCAAAATTACGAGAATTGGTCTAAACTTTTAAAGACATATGTTGATACAAATATTATTAATGAAAATACAATTATATTTGCTCATTCCATTGCTCCAATATTTATTTGTAAATTTTTAGTTGAGAATAAAATAATGGTTAAGCGATTAGTTCTTGTTTGTGGATTTAATAATTATCTTGGAATAGATAAGGATTATGATACAGTTAATGAGAGTATGTATTTTGGTAATCTATCTGATATAAAAAATTATTGTGAGGATATAGTTTGTTTTTATTCAGATAATGATCCTTATGTTAAGTATGAAGCTGAAAAAGAATTTGCTGATACTATTACAGATAATCATATAATGATTTCTGGTGGTGGGCATTTAAATTCTGAAAGCGGATATACTGAATTTGCTGAACTACTTAAATATGTCTAATACACACGCTAATTGACTATGTCAATTTGCAAGTGCGTTTCTAAATTATCAAAAATTTAGTATGTATCAAAGACTACGACTTTTAAAAAATATCGTAGTCTTTTTCTAATGATTCTTTATTTATAAAAATATTTATTTCTGTTTCACTATCAGTATCTTTAGAAATTTCTTTTAAATCTGTAGAATTGTATAAGTCATTATCATAACATCCTTTTAAAATATCTATCGTCTTTTCTTTATTCTTTTTATCATTAGATAATAAAATTTCTCTAAAAAATTCTTTTAAAATTAACAACAAATGATTAATAAAATTTAGTAGATTAGTTTTATCTTCGTGTAATTTACCATTCTCATCCTCTAAAAAATTAATATCAATAAGACCATTTTTATATTTTTTTTCTAATGTTTTATAATCACAAGTGAATTGATTTAAACCTTCAACAAATGTTTTACTTGTTACCATATTTTGAATTTCTTCACTATACAAGTCTAGAAAATTTAATAGAATATGATAAATTTCTCCATCAATAATTACTTTATCAGTTAATGCTTTCTTTTTAGAATTTTGTAATGAACCTTTTATTTTCCAATATTGTTCTTCTATTTTTTTCTTACTTTTAAATGCTTGTCTATCATAATATCTAGCAACATTTTTAAATTGTCCCATTGATAAATGTTTAACACCTGTGTGTTTTTCTCCTCGTTCTAATTTGAATCCTTTCTTAGTTAATCGTTCATGATATTTATCTTGTAATTCACATAAATGAATATTATCCATAATGTATGATCGTTTAGAAATTGTGTATTTAGTTGTACCAGTTCGTTTATCGAATTTTTGAACAAGTGGTATAACAACACAATGTAAATGGGGTACTTTTTCATCCATATGAATAACAGCATGTAAGATTTGTTCTTTTGTATATCCTAAATCTTCATAAACAAAATTCATAGTTTCGTTTGCCCATCTCATAAGTCCTTCTTTACTCAAATTTTTAAAGAAATCTTTATCACTTGTGAATATCATTTCATCAGCAACAACACTTTTAGAATCATTTACCATATCATAAAAAGACTTTTTTCTATCAGTTCTCATGTTCTTCATTCTTTCGGAATGTTCTTTTTGATAATCTTTTGTTATTTCATAAAATTTCTCTACATAATTATTACATTTTATTATTTCAATATTATTTTTACTATCTTCAATCCTAATATTAGGATTAGATTTGTATTTATCTTTTGTTCTTTCATTATGACTGCCTTTCTGTGATAATTCATGTATTGTTTTAATACCTTCACTTCTAAAAATTGCATAACTCATTTTTTTATTCTCCTTTCTGATTATTTTTATTTTCTTCTTTAGATAATTCTAAAATTTTTTTCATTTGCTCTTGATATTGTTTATCTTTTTTTAAAACTTCTAGCATAAGATAATTAGAAATTTCTTCTTTATCTTCCTTAAAATATTCAAGAATTTGTGGTACTACTATTTCAAAAAAGTGGTTAATAATTGTCATCTCCTTTCCACCACCAAGGCACAAAAAAAGAGCATTTTTTTGCTCTTAAAATATTAATTAAATTATTTAATCATTTAAAACAATTTGCATAGCTTCATCTAAAATATCACCAAACTTTTGTATATGGTTTTTAGTATATGAAGTCATATTTTCTGGTAGATCATTTATATCAAACCAATCTAATTTTTTTGATTCATCATCATTAATTTTTAGTTCACCGTGATATTTTTTTATTACAAATATTGCAGTTATATCATATAATTTATCTCCATTAGGATATTCCCTATAAGTATCTTTTCCTGATAATACTTTAATAAGTTTTAAATCATCTATTTCTAAATTAGTTTCTTCTTTTAGTTCCCTTGAGGCAACTTCCTCAAAGCTCTCTCCAAGTTCCATAGAACCGCCTGGAAATCCCCATTGATTATAGTCTGTTCTAAGTTGCATTAAGATTTTATTTTCATTATTAAAAACTAAAAGTCCAACACCAGCTGTAAGTATTGGTGCATGCCCAACATATTTTCTTAATTCTTTTATATAACTCATAACTTTCCTCCCGAATTTATTTTAATATTTCTTCCCAATTTATTCCTATAATATCTTTAATTTTTAAATTATTCTTTTCTAAATATTCCTTAACTTTGTAATAACCATATACATAACCTGTCCTAGTGGGCATATTCTCTAATTCAGTTTTTGCACCCATTTTGAAAAAACAGGGCATTAAATCATTTTTATATTTCTCATTTTTTATATATTCATCAAGTTTATCAATATTATTTTTAACCCATAAAACTATTTCATTTTTTACTAGACAATATTCATAAACGTTTTTATTAGCTATAATTTCTTCTGAATAATTACAACCGATGCCTTCAGTTATAAATCTTTCTCCTATTGATATTTCGAATATATCTTTATTAAGGATTTTTCTTCTAATAAAATGAGTGAATTCATGTGCTAAAAGCATATCTAACTTATCTATATCTCCATTAGTTGATTCAAGCAATAAAATCGTTATATCTTCATCTTTAAATTTAATTGAATAAATGGTAGTGGTATCTAGGCCTATAATTACATATATTTTTGCATTATCAGGCATCTTATAATTAATATTTTTTCAAATGAATTCATTTTATCTAATATATATTTTTCTATATCAATTTCTTTAAAACTATCAATTGTATTAGCAACATTTTTAATGTAAGATGTTTCTTGTAATTTTGCCTTAATTATACTTTTTGAAATATTTTTAGGATTAATATATATTTCTTCTATTAATTTACTAGATAAATTTTTTTGTAATTCTTCAATAATATTTTTACTTTCAAAAAAATTTTTAATAAGACTTATAACTTGCATAGACACACCTCAATATAATTTTATCATACTTTATCCATTTATTAGCAATAAAGTGTATTTATCCTTATCGAATTTATGATTCTTTTTATTAGGAATTATCTGTAATAGATTGTTATCATTATTTAATTCTTCTAGATTTAATTTATCTTTTTCTATTATAATAGGTGAGATATTATAAAACTTACTTAATGAATTGATATATTTATCTATATCATCATTAGTTTTTTCATTAGATAAAATAATATCTCTATCATTAATATTAATTGCCATATCAAAGCAATCATTTCTAAACATATAACCAATATTCATAATTTCTCTTTTATTAATGTTTATCTTTTTAACAACTATTTCATCTTTAACTTTTTCTATTTCAATAGAGTCTATATATTTCATAATTAGTTTTGATTTTTGTTCTTTAGTTAGTTTGTTCCATAAGCCATTTTTTCTAGTATAATAAGATTTATATTTCATTTTCTCTAATTGAAGTAGATTATAATATAGATTTAAATCCTTTTTATTATTTTCATTATTGTTAGCATTATTTAGTTGATTAAGTTTGAATTCTAAATCATTTATTTGTGATTTTATAGCTTTTTCTTCTGTTATAAATTCATCTTTATCTATTAAGTCATCTAAATAGGCTTCTTTTATCTTTTTTAGTTTCTTACTGCATTTATCTAGCATTTTATTATATTTGTCTATTTCAATGTTTAAATCTTCATTAAAAAAGGATTTAAAGTTATTATCAATAAGTAGATAATAATCTAACATATCATTTAGAAATAACATTAAAGGTTTCTCAATTTTCTTTTCATTAATTCTAGTATTACAACAATTACATTTATAATAAATTTGAGTAGGTTTATTCCTTGAAGTAGTAGAAGATCCACCCATGATTTTGTTACATCTAGAACAAACTATTTTCTGCATATAAACATAAGTGTGCTTTCTAGTATAGTTCTTTAAATTTCTTTCTTTTTGTGTTTGTACCATTTTAAAAGTTTCTTTATCAATGATAGCAGGGCATATATTTTCTAAATGAATTGGTTTCATATTTTTTGCTCTTTTTCCGTATAAATAATCCCCACAATAAATATAATTGGATAGCATTCTATCAATAGTAGTAGTTCTCCAATTTCTACTAAGTGCATTTTTATTATTTAATTTTTTAGTAATAGTACAAACTGATAATCCATTAACATAGTCATCAAATATTTCTTTTACCACCTCACTTTCTAAATCATCAATGACTAATTCCTTATTGATTTTTCTATAACCAATAGGGGCTTTACCACAAAAGTGTCCATTTTTTGCAGCACCTTTCAATCCGAATTTAGTTCTTTCTGAAGTTCTTTCAATTTCGAGTTGAGCAAGTATAGTAGTCATTCTTATAAAGAATACACCCGTAGCAGTATCTGTGTTAATTTCTTCACTAACACTATCTAGACTACAATGATATTTTTCAATAAGTTTACAAATAACTTCTAAGTCTTGAATTGATCTCGTAAGTCTATCTAATTTATAAACGATAATTCTATTAATCTTCCCATCTTTTAAATCCTGAATCATTTCTTGAAATTTAGGACGATTCATATTCTTTGCTGAAACCCCTTCTTCACGATATACCTTATAAATTTGATAATTCTTATACATACATAATTTTTTCATTTCTTTTTCTTGCTCATCTAAACTAAATCCTTCACGGACTTGATCATCAGTCGAAACACGAGGATATAGTCCGGCAATAACGTTCTTTTTTTCTTCGTTCATAGTTTTTTCTCCTTTCAATTATTAATTTTGAACGACAAAAAACACAAGAGAATCTCCCTTGTGTTAAGAACTACAAAATACTTAAAATATATGATTATTTACAATCTTCGTATATTACCATAATACCATATTTTGACAGGACAGTCAACGGACATCCATTTCAAAAAATATATCATAATGGTTTTTAATCACTTATAAAATAAGGAAAAATAAGATTTAAAAGTTTTTCATTTCTTGCATTTTTAAAACTAGATTGGACAATCTACTTAGAGTTATAATTTCATGACTATCTTTTAAATATAAGTTGTTATCATCGTCATAAGAAATTAAGATTAAACAAATTGATTCATTACTGATAATAATCTTATGCGGTTCTTTTATAGATAGGTTAGTTTTATCAAAATGAATATTTTTACCAGATATAAAACTTAAATGTAATTTTGATATTTTAGGTATTTTAGTAATTTTATCCTTAACACTTAAAGGAAATTCTAAATGCTCTATGGTTATTTTCATTTGTTAATCCTCCTTTCGTATATGAAAAAATCCCATATCAACAAGTGATATAGGATATTCTATAAAAATAAAACTCACACAAAGTGTGAGTAATTCTCTCAATGGAGCGGGTGATGGGAATCGGACCCACGTTATTAGCTTGGAAGGCTAGAGTTCTACCATTGAACTACACCCGCATTAAGTAGGCACTTTTAATTATACTATAAATAATTAAAAAGTCAACTGTTTTTTTTAAAAAATTCATTTTTTTCATTTTCAAGTTAAATTAACTTCTATGTATAAAAAATAGTAACAAGTTTAATAATTCTAAAAATGATAGATTGTTTATATTGACAAGCAAAGATGTTTTTAATATAATGATAATAACATTTAACCATTAAAAGGAGCTAAATATGAAAGAAATAATAGAAATATTAAAACAAAAAAACGAAACTATAAGTACAATGGAATCTTGTACAGGTGGAGGGGTAGCAAATAAAATAACTAACATAGAAGGAGCAAGTGAAGTATTTAGTTTTTCAGCAGTTACTTATTCTAATGATTTTAAAATTAAAATGGGAGTATCAAAAGAAGTAATTGACGAATATTCTGTTTATAGTATCCAAACAGCAAGAGAAATGTCTAAGAATATATCATTGTTTGCAAATTCAACATATGGAGTTGGAATAACTGGAAAAATCAATCGAGTTGATAAAAACAATTTACAAGGCTTAGATAATGAAGTATTTGTAAGTATATATGATTCAAAGAATAATATATATAATGACTTTAATTTTAAATGTATAAATAACTATACAAGAGAACAAAATAAAGATTTGATAATAAAAAAAATAGAAGAAAAGTTAATAGAAATAATATAGGTGAAGAATGTATAAAAATGAAGAAGAATTTTTAAAAAATTACAATCCAAATAAATATGATAAAATAGCAGTTACTACTGATGTATTAGTATTTAGTATTTCATCAAATCAAACAAATAATTATCGTAAATTAAATGAAAAAAAGTTTAGTGTTTTATTAGTTAAAAGAAATAACTACCCATATAAAGACAAATGGTGTTTACCAGGAGGATTTGTAAAAATAGATGAAGACATCGAAGAAACTCCACTTAGAATTTTAAAAAGTGAAACTAATATAAGCGATATATATTTAGAACAATTATATACTTATGGGAGTGTAGACCGTGATCCTAGAATGAGGGTTATATCAACTACTTATATGGCTTTAATTGATAAAAATCAATTAAATAATAAATTATCAGACAATAGTTCTTGGTTTGACCTTTCATATCAAGAAGATAATGAAAAATATGATTTTACTTTAGATAATGGAACTGAGATAATAAATTTTACTATATCTAAAACATTGAAAGAACATACAACTTCTAGATTTAAATATGGTATTATAAAAAACGACAAAATAGCATTTGACCATCCAATTGTTATTGTATCAGGAATTGAAAGACTAAAAAATAAGATTATGTACACTGATATAGTATTTAATATGATGCCAAAATATTTCACATTAGGAGAACTTCAACAAGTATATGAATTAATTTTAAATAAAAAATTATTAGACCCAGCATTTAGAAGAATTATAGCTAATAAAGTTTTAAAAACAAACGAAATGAAAAAAGGAGAAGGTCATAGACCATCAGTGTTATTTACATATAAAAATAAATAATATAATTTGTTATTTATTTTTTTGTTCATTTATCAAAAAAAGTTCATATAATTTTAGTGTAGAAAGGAATGAGGTTATGGAAACATTAAAAGTTGGCTCAAAATCTAATCCAAATAGTGTAGCAGGAGCTCTAGCCAATGTATTTAGAGAAAAAGGAAGTGTTGAAATTCAAGCTATTGGTGCAGGAGCTTTAAATCAAGCCATTAAAGCAATAGCAATTGCAAGAGGATTTGTCGCACCAAGCGGTAAAAACTTAATTTGTATTCCTGCATTCACTGATATTTTAATCGATGGTGAAGAAAGGACAGCTATAAAATTAATCGTAGAGACAAGATAGTCTCTTTTTCTTTTTAAAATATTGCAATTTAAAAAATATTTTATTATAATAATTAGGGTGATTAAAAATGGATTCTAATTTAAAAAGAAGTATAATTTTAGAACATTATCAAAATCCAGTTAATAAAGGTTTAATTGAAAATGAAGATTATGTAAAAATAAATATGAACAATGAAAGCTGCATTGATGAAGTAGATTTAATGATTAAGTTTAATAATAACAAAATCGAAGATATAAGATTTGATGGGGAAGCATGTGCGATTTGTACAAGTTCAACATCAATTATGATAGACACATTAAAAGGAAAGACAATTAATGAAGCAAAAGAAATCATAAATAACTTTAAAGATATGCTTGATGAAAAAGAATTTAACAAAGACATTTTAGAACAAGCATTGGTTTATGAAGATATAAGTAAGCAACCAAATCGTAAAAAATGTGCTTTACTTAGTTGGTGGGGAATTGAAAAAGCCATCAATGAAAGAGAGTGATAAAATGACAAAGGGATTAACAAAAAGTAAGGTAATAGAAATATCAAAAAATAAAAATGAACCAAAGTGGATGCGTGATTTTAGAGTTAAATCATATGAAGAATTTAAGAAACAAGATAATCCTCTTTTTGGCCCAGAAATTAGAATTGATTTTGACGAAATAAACTATTACAAAAAAGTAAGTGAACAAGTTGATGATTGGAATAAAGTTCCTAGTGATGTTAAAAATATATTTGATAAAATAGGTCTTCCAGATGCTGAAAAGAAATATTTAGCAGGAGTTGGAGCACAATTTGAAAGTGAAGTAATCTATCACAATATGTTAGATGAATTAGTAAAAAAGAATGTAATATTTTGTGATACCGATACAGCTTTAAAAAAATATCCAGAGTTGTTTAAAAAATATTTCAATAATTTGGTTAAATATGATGAAAACAAATATACTGCATTAAACGGTGCAGTGTGGAGTGGAGGAACATTTATATATATTCCCCCTTATACTACACTAGAACGGCCACTACAAAGTTATTTTCGCTTAAATACAAAAAACATGGGACAATTTGAAAGAACTATTATAATTGTCGATGAAGGAGCAAATCTTCACTATATGGAAGGCTGTACCGCTAAATCTTATACAAGTGATTCCCTACACGCAGCAGTAGTTGAAATTTATGTTGGAAAAAATGCTTGTTGTCGCTATACAACTATTCAAAATTGGTCAGAGGATGTATATAATTTAGTTACTAAAAGAGCAATAGTTTTAGAAGGCGGTCTAATGGAATGGATTGATGGAAATATTGGTTCAAAAGTCAATATGAAATATCCGAGCTGTATATTGTCTGGAGATGGTGCAGTTGGAAAAACTATTTCAGTTGCTATTGCAAGTAAGAATCAAAAACAAGATACAGGGGCTAAAATGCTCCATCTAGCTCCAAATACTAAAAGTTATATTATTAGTAAATCAATTGCCTCAAACGGAGGAGAAGCAAATTATCGTGGCAAAGTTTTTATTGATAAAAAAGCTAACAATTCAAAAAGTATTATTAAATGTGATACAATCATTTTAGATGAAAAATCAAAGAGTGATACTATTCCACAAAATATTGTTAATAATTCAACTTCTTTTTTAGAACATGAAGCAACTGTTTCAAAATTATCTCAAGATAAATTGTTTTATTTAATGAGTAGGGGTTTAAGCGAGGAAAGAGCCAAAGAATTACTCATTATTGGTTTTATAGATAAATTTAGAGAAGAACTTCCAATGGAGTATGCAGTTGAGTTAAATGCATTATTAAAAAAATATTTTTAAAAAAATAAAAAATTACCAATTGTTAAAATCGGTAATTTTTTTTGTCAACAAAATTATATTTTATCTTAAGCAAAAACTTTATATTTGATTAATTTTAGTTACTTAAATTACAAAAACTGTCATTTGCTTCGATTTATTAAGCTGTGTTATAGTCTTAACAAAAAGGAGGAAATTATGTTAAATCAATCAATTTTAGTCGGAAGGATAGTTAGAGAACCAGAAGTAAGAGAAACTGAAAATGGAGTTAAAATTAGTAACATTACATTAGCAGTTCCAAGAAGTTATAAAAATGTTAATGGAGAATATGATACCGATTTTATTTCATGTGTCTTATGGCGTGGCGTAGCTGAAAAAACAGCTGAATATTGTAAGAAAGGAGATTTAATAGGTGTACGAGGACACATACAAACAAGACAAGTTGAATATCCTGATGAAACAAGACATAATGTAGTGGAAGTAATAGCTGAAAAAGTTACATTTTTATCAAATAGAAAACCAGAAGAAAAAGCAGGTGATGAATAATCTGCTTTTTAAAAATTATTAAAATAAAATATAGCAAGATTATGCTATATTAAATCATTTTTTTGAATTCATTATAGAATATATCATCAGGTTTAAGTTTAAAAATTAATGCAAGTTTAAACGCTGTTTCATATGATAATCTTCTTTGATTTTGTTCAAGTTGCCAATAAAATGATTTACTTATTTTAAGCTTGTCAGCCATAGCTTGACAACTATAACCATTTTTAATTCTTAATTCTTTTAATTTATTCAAAATAACCACCTTCTAAATTAATTATACAGCAATATTTATGTAAAAACAAGTAAAAGTTAACAAGAAAGTAACTTTCTTTGTAACCAAATCACTCTTTGATATAATTATGGCAAATCGATAGACGGAGGATTATATGATAGTAGGCGAAAGAATAAAAGAAGCAAGATTAACTAAGAATATGTCGCAACAGGAATTAGGCGATAAGATGGGTGTTACTAAAGTTTCTATAAGCGGTTATGAAAAAGGAACTAGAATCCCAACTTTAAAAAATTTCCTTGATATGATTGAAATTCTTGACTTAGATGTAAAATATGCTTTAGGTAGAGAAGTAATGGCTGTATGCGAAGAAGAAGCAAATTATCATGTTAGTATAGCATCCGTTGATTTAAAAATATTAAATGAATTAAAAAAACATCCAAATCTTTATAATGAACTTTGTAAAAATCCTAAAAGAACAGTAGAAAAAATAAGCAAAAAAATATAGTTTTACTATGTTTTTTTTAAATATTAGGTTATAATATTTATGAGGACGATACTATGTATAGAAAAAGAAAAAATAATTCTAAAAAAAAATATATAATTGCTATTTCAATATTTGTTGTAATAATATTTGCTATTGTTGTTAATTTAAATCCAAATAGAAATTTAACATTTGTTGAAAAAGCATTCAAAGATGGCGTTTTATTTGTAGAAAAAATAATCAAGTATCCTTTTAATTATTTAAACGATGTTAATAATAAAAGAAAAGAAAAAAAAGAAATGTATAATGAGTATTCACGTTTGAAAGAACAAGTGGAAAGTTTTGATAGTTTAATTAGTGAAAAACAAGAATTAGAAAAACAGTTATCAGATTTAAAAAAATTGATGGATATAAATAGTAATTTAAATGGATATGTACCAATTAATGCAACTGTTATAAATCGTAGTATTGATTATTTTAGCCAAGAATTAACTATAGATAAAGGAAGTAATGATGGTATTTTAGAAGGTATGAGCGTTACTGTAAATAGTGGATTAATAGGTAAAATAGTAAAAACCACTAATTTTACTAGCACAGTAAGATTATTAACATATGAAAACCCACCAGAAAAATTATCTGTTAAAATTAAACTAGAAGATAAATATGTATATGGATTATTAGTAGGCTATAATAAAGATAATCAAACTTACAAAATAGAAGGAATAAGTGAAAATGACGATATAGAAATTAATAGTTATGTTACAACTACAGGATTAGGAAACAACTTTCCAAGTGGTATATTTATAGGAAAAGTAAGTGGAGTAACAACTGATAGTTTTGATTTAACAAAAATTGTTGAAGTAAAGTCAGATGTTGATTTTAATGATTTGGTTTATGTTAGAGTATTAAAGAGGAATGACTTATGATAGTTATGCTTATATCTTTTGTATTAGATGGTGTTTTTTCAAATATTTTAAAAGCCCCATTTCTACCACTATTTTCAATTGTTTCATTAGTTGTTATGGAAAACTATAAAAAAAGTGAAAAAAATTATTTAATCAATTGCTCAATTTTAGGGCTTTTATATGATTTAGTATATACAAATACATTGTTTTTAAATAGTTTATATTTCCTATTAATTGGTTTTATTATAATGTTTTGTTTTCATTTTTTAACTCATAGATTAGATATAGAATTACTTGGAACTACTTTAAGTATATTATTGTTTAGAACTTTTAGTTTTATAACATATAAAATGTTTTATAACATTCCTTCACATTTATTACTTCCAAGTATTTATAATTCAATAATAGTTAATTTAATTTATTGTATTTTGATTTATTTATTAGTAAAAAAAATAAAACTTCACAAATAAATAAAAATGTGTTAGAATAGTAAAAAAATAAGGTGATTTTATGCGTTTAGATATACCAAATAATGAAGTTTATATGGAAGAACCAGTAGGAAAACAGCCTAAATATTGGTTTTTATCTTATGGAAAAAGATATCTTTTTAAAAAAGCTGGTTATAAACAAGATGAAACTCCAATTTATAATGATGTATCAGAATGCTTAGCATCTGATGTAGCTAATTTGTTAGGATTAGACCATGCTACTTATTATTTATGTCGTAGTAATGGTGAGGATGGAGTTATAACCCCTGATTTTTTAAATAACGAAATAAATAAACCAAAATGTGAAGAATTCTACGATGGGGTTTATTTGATAAGTCAAATTGATCCAGGTTTTAAAAACAAAAGTTTAATAAACCCAGTAACACATCAATACTATACAGCTGATTTAGTCATTAGGTCTATTTATAAATATGGACTACTTAATGATGCCTTAAATATGTTTGTTTATGATTGCTTAATTGCTAATAGAGATAGAAATCCTTCTAATTATGGAATTATAGTTAATCATAAAGATAACACTATTAGATTCGCACCATTATTTGATAATGCCACATCATTTGGTATTTCGATGGTTTCTCACAGATTAGCTAAATGTATAGCTCAAGATGGTCATATAGTTGATAATGAACATCTTAATTTGGTAATTCATAAACAATTAACAGGAAAAGTAACTTTAGATAGACATTTACAATATAGTGAAAAAGCTAAATGGGATAGAGAAGAAGAAAAAAGAATTTTAGGTTTAATTGAAAATAAAAGACTAGAACTAAAGACTTTATTAGAACAAAATTTAATAAGTTTAGATGAATATCATAAAACACTATCATCTATAGGAAATGAATATCGAAAATTTAATATTGTTGATTTAAGATATCAACTAATGATTAGTTATTTAACTTTATTTTATTCAAAAGAAATTGAACCTTTAATGAATAAAATTGAAGAAAAAATTACTAAAGAAAATATTGATAAAATATTTGATGCTTATAAAGACTATTTACCAATTGATAGGTTAAATGTAGCCAAACAAGTTATATTAGAAAGAGCAAATTGGATGACTTCATTTTATAGACAAAATAAAAAGAAAAGTGAGGGGAAATTGTTATGTTAGAAAAAGTTTATTTATTATGGGATTCTTATAAAAAAAATAGAACTTATTTAATTGGCGTTTTATCAAAAAAAAATGGTAATTATATATTTAAGTACAACCAAGATGCTATACTTGCTTTAAGTGATGGGTGTATGTTACCTTTCCCTTATACTGAAAAGATTTATACTTTTAGTTCACTACCTCTTTTCTTTAATCGAAGAATTAATCATCGAAAAGGAAAAGTAGGTAATATGCTTGATGTACTAACTATTAATGATGGAAGAATGAATAATGACAATTTTAGAATTGTAAGCAGTTCTACTTTAGAGAAAGGTAGACAAAAAAATTTAGTTTAAATTATAAAAAACTATAGACTAATTTTAAAAAAAGTATTAAAATATATTTATAAATGTGATGACTGGGTTGGAAACCACGAGCAATATACTAATGAGATTCTATTTAGAATAAGTAAGGTGGAACCACGCGATAAGCGTCCTTACAACTTAAATGGAATCTTTTTGATTTGAAGGAGGAATAATTATGGATATGGAAAAAATGGTTAATTTATGTAAACAATATGGATTTATATTTCAAGGAAGTGAAATTTATGGAGGTCTTGCCAACACTTGGGATTATGGACCACTTGGAAGTAGATTAAAAAACAATGTAAAAGATGCTTGGCGTAAAAAATTTATTCAAGAAAGAGATAACGCTTATGAATTAGATGCTGATATATTAATGCATCCAATGGTATGGAAAGCAAGTGGACATGTTGATTCTTTTGCAGACCCATTAATCGACTGCCGTGAGTGTAAAACAAGACATCGTGCTGATAACCTAATTAATGATTTTAGTAATAGTAGTATAGGAGATGCTATGACTAATGAAGAGATGATTAGATATATCAATGAAAATAAGGTACCTTGTCCAAAATGTGGTAAAACGAATTTTACAGATATTAGACAATTTAAATTAATGTTTGAAACTTATAGAGGAGTTACTCAAGATAGTAAAAGTGTTGTATATTTGCGCCCTGAAAATGCCCAAGGAGAATATGTTAACTTTTTAAATGTTCAAAGAAGTATGCGCGCTAAATTACCATTTAGTATAGGACAAATAGGAAAAGCGTTTAGAAATGAAATTACTCCGGGTAACTTTACTTTTAGAACAATTGAATTTGAACAAATGGAATATCAAACATTTTGTAAAAAAGGTGATGATATGAATTTGTATGAATACTTTAAACAATACGGTAAGAAATTTTATATGGATTTAGGAATAAAAGAAGAACATTTAAGATTTCATGATCACGAAAAACTAGCTCACTATGCAAAAGCTGCTTGTGATATTGAATATAAATTTCCATTTGGTTGGGGAGAGGTAAACGGAACTCACAATAGAACAGATTTTGATTTAACTAGACATCAAGAATATAGTGGAGTTAAGCAAGAATATCTAGACCCAGATACAAATACAAAATATATACCTTATATAATCGAATCAACATATGGTCTTGATAGAACAGTATTAGCACTTTTATTTGAAGCATATGAGGTTGTTGATGATAGAGAAGTATTAAAATTACATCCTTATCTAGCACCTTATAAAGTAGCTGTACTACCACTTATTAAGAAAAACCACAGTGAAAAAGCTAAGGAAATATACCAATTATTATCAAAGAATTTTATGACTAATTATGATGAAGCAGGTAACATTGGTAAAAGATATAGAAGAAATGATGTTATAGGAACACCTTTCTGTGTAACTATCGATGATGAAACAATAAATAATAACACAGTCACAATAAGAGAACGTGATACTATGGAACAAACAACTATTAACGTATCAGAATTAGTTGATTATATTGAAAAAAGAATTAAGTTTTAATATTTATTAAAGCTTTTTTTCTTACAATTTTGTCATATTTAATTATTAATCTTGATTATTTAATAAAAAAAAATTATAATTAGTTTGTATATTGGAGGTATTTATGATTTTAAAAGTTGTTAATTATTTGGTGTTGGGGTTTATTAATTTGTATAGTCTTTATTTTTTTATAACAGGGTTGGGTTATTTTAAAAAGAAAAAAAATGAACAAATTAAAAACAAAAAGAAAAACCATTTTACAATTCTATTACCAGCAAGAAATGAAGAAAATGTTATATCAAACTTAATAGATAGTTTAAAAAAACAAGATTATGATAATTATGATATTTATGTTGTATTAAATAATTCTACTGATAATACACTTGATGTAGTTAAAAAGTTAGGTGTAAATATAATTGAATGTAAGAATAAAATAACATGTAAAGGTGATGCTCTAAAAGAGGCACTTGAAGTTTTAAAAAATCAAAAAACTGATGCTTATGCAATTTTTGATTCTGATAATGTTGTATCGTCTAACTTTCTAAGTGAAATGAATAAAACTTTAAACAATGGCTATTCTCTAGCTCAAGGTTTTAGAGACATTAA
>OGNF01000987.1_pt1 | contig 28490 bp, 29 predicted proteins | sample 1573321 | NCBI WGS metagenome assembly OGNF01 (sample SAMEA2581911, study PRJEB24529) | metagenome | biome: Human gut stool | place: China | collected 2011 | reverse complement strand
TGGTTCGTATGGTTCGTGGACCTGCCCGGACTGCGGCAGCCATACCTGGGTGCTGGACTATGAGCAGGATGCAACGTGTACGCGAAACGGCTATCGGGAATATAGCTGCGATTGTGGTCAGACAAAGACAGAAACCATTTATTCCAGCGGTCACAACTACCGCTACGGTTCGTGGGAGGAATACTCCTCCACCCAGCACCGGCGCGAAGCCTATTGCCGAATACGCCAGCCACAGCATGAGCTACGGAAGCTGGAGCAATTACTCGGACAGCCAGCACAGCCGCACGGCGATCTGCCGCACCTGCGGATATTCCACAACGGACTACGGCAATCACAGCTATTCCACCGGTTCGTGGAGCAAGTATTCTGACACACAGCACAGAAGAAGCAAAACCTGTTCCGGCTGCGGCGCAAGCACTTATGACTATGCAAACCATTCGTATAGCTACGGTTCGTGGGCAAAGGCGGATGATACCCAGCATAAGCGCACGAAATCCTGCTCCGCCTGCGGCGACAGCACAACGGAGTATGCAGACCATGTGGACGCAAACGGCGACGGCAAGTGCGATGACTGCGGCGCGACCGTCAGCCTGACAATTAAGTGGGATGCAGGCACAAACGGCGGCACGATTGATGGTAAAGCCAGCGTCACAACAACAGCTAAGCCGAACGCGGCTGCAACTGCGCCGACCGGCACGCCGGTCAAAACCGGCCATGCCTTCAAGGGCTGGTACACGTCCGCTTCTGGCGGCAGCTTGTACAACACTGTGACCATCACAGCGGCAAAGACGTTCTACGCACAGTTTACCGCCAACAGCTACACGCTGACGTGGGATTTCGGTGACGGAGCAACAGAGGAAACAAAGCAGACCTATGGTGAAAAACTTGTCTTGCCTACCGAGCCGACACGCAAGAATGCCGAGTTCCTCGGCTGGTTCACGGAAGCGAACGGCGGCACACAAGTCGATGCCAACACCGTCTACAAGACGGATGCTGACAGCACCTACTATGCGCATTGGGAAATCACGGAGGTTTTCTCGGTCACGGTTCCTGTTACACTGCCGCTCATCGTAGACGAAGGTGGAGAAGTTCATGTTGGCGCAGCGGAGATCATCAATGCGTCTACCGGTGATGTCATCGTGTCCAGCGTTTCAATTTCCACCAAGAACGGCTGGCAGCTCGTACCTTACACGACCGACATGGCGCATGAAAAGGTTGACGCACAGCTCCTCGGTTTCAAGATCAACAACGCGCAGACCAGCAAAACTGGCGATGCAGAAACGTTCACTCTGTCCGCACCGTGGACGATTGCGGAAAATGGAAAACTGCCGCTCTCCTACGATGCCGTTGTGTCGGCGGTCTCGCAGCCCGTTACCGAGCAGGATGTCCTGTCTGTCGTATTCGTGCTGGAATGGAAGGGGGAATAATTTATGATGAAAATTCTGAAGCGTGGAAAGCTGCTCGTTTTCTGCGCACTGCTCTGCCTGCTGTTTGCAACGGTTGCTTCGGCGGCCGGAAGCGGCGATGTGGCATCCGCTGTTGAAAGCACCTGGACCACAGCGTCCACGCAAATCAAAACTGTTGTGGATAATGTGGTTTTTCCCGTGATTGATATGGTTTTAGCCATTGCTTTCTTCGTGAAATTAGGCACCGCATACTTTGACTATCGAAAGTCCGGGCAGTTCGAGTGGACCGCTCCCGCCATCCTCTTTGCTTGTTTGGTCTTTACGCTGACCGCACCGACCTACATCTGGGGCATCGTCGGGCTGTGATCAATTCAGAAAGGAAAGGCAGGTGACGCGGCTTGTTTATCTGGGATTTCGTCGCATCGACGATCTTAGAGCAGATTATGGACTGGGTCTACAAGCAGATCATCGGCTTCCTTGCAAACTTCTTTGCAGAGATGGGCAACATGGGAGCCGAGATGTTCGAAATGAGCTGGGTGCAGAGCATCGTCCTGTTTTTCTCGTATCTTGCTTGGATTTTGTATGCGGTCGGCTTCGTGGTCGCCTGCGCGGAATGCGGGCTGGAATATTCGTCCGGCAGGGCCGACATCAAAGGAACCGCCATGAATCTCATTAAGGGATTCATGGCGGTCAGTCTTTTTACGGTTGTACCGATCAGGCTTTATGAGCTTTGCGTGTCCTTGCAGGCGAATTTTGGATATGCCATCAGCGGCGCGGGCGCGAGCTTCGGCACGGTCGCCGGAAATATCATCGACGAGCTGACCGTTGAAAACTTCGTGGATTTTGCCACCACGCACGTCGGCGGTTTCTGTTCGGTTACCAGCCCGATCATGGTGCTGTTCTGCATCATCCTCATGGCGTATGCGGTCATCAAGGTATTCTTTGCAAACTTGAAGCGCGGCGGCATCCTGCTCATCCAGATCGCGGTCGGCAGTCTGTATATGTTCAGCGTCCCACGCGGATATCTGGACGGATTCTATCAGTGGTGCAAGCAGGTCGTGGGGCTTTGCCTCACGGCCTTTTTGCAGGCTACGATCCTGATCGCGGGGCTGTCGCTGTTCAATGAACACGCGCTGCTCGGCTTGGGGCTGATGCTCTCTGCCGGAGAGATCCCGCGCATCGCGGGCGCGTTCGGTCTGGACACGTCAACCAGAGCGAATCTGTCCAGCGCAGTCTATACGGCGCAGACGGCGATCAACATCACAAAAACCGTAGCAAAGGCGGCTGCGGCATGAGTGAACTTACAATGGGCAGCCTGTTCGACGGCATCGGCGGCTTTCCGCTGGCTGCGGTGCGAAACGGGATCACACCCGTGTGGGCTTCGGAGATCGAGCCGTTCCCCATCGAAGTCACAAAAACACACTTCCCCGACATGGTTCATGTCGGAGATATTACAAAGCTCAATGGCGCGGACCTGCCGCCCGTGGACATCATCTGCGGGGGCAGCCCGTGCCAGGATCTCAGCGTGGCCGGAGCAAGAGCTGGTCTCGCCGGTGCGCGTTCCGGCCTGTTTATGGAGCAGATCCGCATCGTAAAGGAGATGAGAGATGCAGACATACTTCGAGGGCGAACAGGCAAGCTTATTCGCCCCAGATACTTTTGCTGGGAGAATGTCCCAGGCTGCTTCAGCTCAGGCTCGTCGCACGGGGAGGATTTCCGGACTGTCCTGGAGGAAATTGTTAGACTACATCGCTCCGGATTATCAGTTCCTCGACCTCTCTTCGGACGCTGGAAACCTGTTGGGGCAATACGAGTGGACGATACGTTCAGCCTTGCATGGCGGGTGTTGGCTGCGGAATTCTGGGCCCTCGCCCAGAGACGCCATAGAATCTTTCTTGTCGCAGATCTTGCAGGCGCATCCGCCGAAAAAATATTATTTGACTACTGCGGCTTGTCTGGGGATCTTGCGTCGGGCGAAGGAACGTGGCAAGCCGTTGCCGAAAGCGTTAGACACTGCTTTACGGATACAAGCTGGCTTGATTGGCTCGACGAACGGCAGAGGGAAAAAGAATCTAAGTGACGAGCCCGTTGCCTTTGCACAAAACCAGCGTGATGAGGTGCGCGATTTGCACAACATTGCCGGTGCGCTCGGTGCGCAACCGGGAATGAAGCAGCAAACGTTCATTGCTTCCTTTTCCGCAGGCGCCGGTGCGACTGCTGGAACAATTGGTTACGCCGAAGAAGTAGCTCCGACGCTCAAGGGCAGTCCCAGCGGAAACTGTATGCCGTCCATCATGTGCCTGCACGATCAGGGCGGGCAACGGATGGACGTGTGCGAGAATATGACCGGCACACTTCGCGCCAGCGAAAAGGGACATCAACCCTTGGTATATGAGAATCATGGTGTTGATGCCCGTATCCGGGAGTCCGGCGAAGTCAGTCCAACGGTCACAGCACGCTATGGTACAGGCGGCGGCAACACGCCGCTGGTGCAGGAGCCAAACGAGGTTTACTGCATTGTCGGCAACGTCATCGACCGCCAGCCGGAAAACGGCGGGAACGGCTGCGGGTATCAGGAAAATCTTGCATACACGATTACAACTTGTGACCGGTTATCTGGATATCCAGATAACCTGTCTAATCCCGAGGATTGAGTTATCCCGAGATTGCCTTGCAGCGGCTCACAAATCTCTTGGTTTTTCACTGCTTTCTGTGTGCTGTCCACAAATAACCTCCAGATAAGAAAAATTATAAAAACACCTCTATAATGTAGCTGGCGGCATAGGCCGACTAACTGCATTCAGAGGTGTTTTTATGTCCGATGAAATTGTATTTGATGTTCTATGCACAAAAGTGCTGGATGCATTGCGGGCTCTGGGGCTTGGTAAGTTCAGCATACGAAACTACTACTACGAAGGAATGTGGCCAATCATAAAGGTCTACCGTTCCGAGGGGGTGATATTGTATAGTGCTGCCTTTACAAATGAAATTGTGGATCGTTTTCGCTTGGAACACGAAAACGGCTTGGTAGCCGACCGAATCTGGGCGAAAGTCAGAAAGGCTGCAGCTCTCTTTGAGGAGTATGTCCAAACCGGAAAAATCGTTTGGAAACGTGTTAGACCTGCTCCAAAAATCCCCTTGACTCCGTACTATCAAGAACTCCTGTGTAGCTTCTGTCAACATGAAGCGAATACACGAGCCATTGGATTTGAGAGTCTACGGGACGAGGAGAATGTCTGCCGCAAATTCTTTGCATACCTCGATGCCAGCGGTTACCATACTTGCCAAGATATTAATTTAGTAAATGTCAACGATTTTCTGCTGTTCATCGCATCTCAACGAAAATCGAGCATGGACAGAGTGCGCAACACATTGAAACATCTGAGCGCATACTTGGTGTCCATACAAAACTGCTGCGATTTCAGCGCCGTATTGACTACTCGTCCTGCACCCCGAAAGAAGCTGCGACCTGCCTTTTCCTCAAAAGAGGTTCATACCGTCATGGATGCAGCGGCAAAAAATCCATCTTTATCGCTCCGCGATACTGCTATTTTTGCTGTTGCCGCCAGTTTGGGACTGAGAGCTGGGGACATTGTTCGCTTAACACTCTCGGACATTGACTGGATTCATCATGAAATACGCTTCGTACAGAACAAAACCGGAGTGGAACTGCACCTTCCTCTCGAAGCATCGGTAGGAAACGCCATTGCGAACTATATCCTTCACGAGCGGCCTAAAACACAGTCCCCAGCGCTCTTTGTGCGTTCCCGTATTCCGTTTGACTTTATGACTTCGACTGCTGCAGGAGACCGGCTCAGAAAATATATGAAACTCTCTGATGTTGATTATACTCCGGGTGACGGCAAAGGCTTTCACAGTTTCAGAAGGTATGTTGCCAGTTCCATGATAAACCAAGAAGTACCGATCGATATAGTGAAAGAAATCTTAGGGCATACGCAGATAGGCTCCATGAAAGCATATATGCGGATCAGCCGGGACAAGCTGGCAATGTGTGCACTCGGACTTGACGGTATCGAGGTTATTCAGGAGGCTCTGTTATGAAATATACTTTCACGGGGGCATTTGCACCTTTTATCTGCGGCTTGATTGAAAAGAAACAAGCCCTCGGCCATGACTACCACGGAAGTGCATGCATTCTTCGAACTTTTGATAAATTCTGCCGTGAGCAATTTCCGCACGAGACCTGCTTGACTGCGGAGTTAGCTATGAAATGGGCCGAACAGTCCAAGACTGAGAAAAATCTGTCCAGATTGAATAGGGTATCTGTGGTCCGGGAACTCGCTAAATACATGAATAGTGTAGGAGAACAGGCGTATCTTTTGCCGCTCCAACTCACGAAGAAAACCGGACGTCATATCCCGTACATTTATTCAAAAGAGGATTTGTCCAAGTTGTTCAAGGAAATGGATTCTCTGCAACCCAGCCTCAGATCGCCCACAAAACATCTGGTAGTATCTGTAATATTCCGAATGATTTACTGCTGCGGTCTCAGACCTGTAGAAGCCAGACGGCTCCGAAGAGAAGATGTCAACTTGTTTGATGGGACGGTGAATATCCTTGAATCGAAAGGACATAAGGACAGAATTGTTGTCCTGTCCGAAGATATGCGTGAACTGTGCAAAAATTACGACCAGCGCGTGGAAGCGATACATCCTGAGCGCAGGTACTTCTTCCAGAGTCCAAGTGTCCGAGGTGACGGAATGTACTCAATGGAGTGGATTATTCCGACATTCAGAAGGTTCCTTCAGGCGGCAGGCATATCCGGATACGGTGAGATCCAGCCCAGACTTTATGACCTGCGGCATACATTTGCAACACATCGGCTGCATCAGTGGGTAAAGGAAGGAAAAGATGTAAATGCCTGCCTTGCGTATTTGAGCGAGTATATGGGCCATTCAAATCTCGAGAGCACGGCATACTATATTCATTTGCTTCCAACGCTTTATACCGATTTGCCGGAACTGCACCTTGATAGTTCCTTTGAGATGGAGGCGGATTTATGCGACTGAAAGATGAGAAGTTCTATAAAACAGTGAGGGATTTCCTTGACATCTACTTGATCAGGCACAAAGGCTATAGTTTAAATACACAGAAATCGTATCGAGAGGCAATAAATCTCCTTCTCCTCTATTTCAAGATGGAGCGTGGGCTTGAATATGCCAATGTTGGATTCGAGGATATCACTTACTCAAATATAACCGGTTTTCTCGAATGGATCTCAAAATCCAGAGGATGTTCTCCAGCAACGGTAAATCTGCGGTTGATGGCAATTCGTTCTTTCACAAAATATGCAGGAATCTTAGATTCTGGCAAAATCTATATGCAAGTCGAAGTCGGCAACATCTCTATTCGGAAAACTCCGGGAACAGTTGTGGAGTTTCTGACGGTACCAGCATTGGAAACTCTTTTTGAGCAACCCAACCGCTTCAAGACGAATGGATATCGTGATTTCTGTTTTATGCGGTTGATGTACGACACCGCAGCACGTTGTCAGGAACTGGTGGATGCAAAAATTCATGATTTGATCATTCGAAAAACTCATGCAACAATCTGCCTTGCTGGAAAGGGAAATAAACTGCGAATAGTCCCAATCTCCCCATCTGTGGTTGAATTGCTCAAAACTTATCTGGATAAAGCGCATCCGACCGAGCAGAGGCAGAGTGATGACTATCTTTTCTTTACAACGCATCATGGTTGTAAAAACAGAATGTCCACCGATGCTGTTAATCTATTTATGAAAAAATATGGTGAAACGGCAAGGCGGGCTTGCCCTGAAGTACCGGAACGAGTACATCCACACCAACTTAGGCATTCCCGTGCCATGCATCTGTATCGTGCCGGTATGCCTCTTGTCCTTCTCTCTGAGTTTCTGGGCCATGCCGACGTCAACACTACCCGAATCTATGCATGGGCCGATACTGAGATGAAGCGGCAGGCAATTCAAAAGGTATCCAAGGCCACAGCAGATGATTCTATTGAACCAATATGGGCAAACGATGAGGAGATGATAAAGCGTCTTTATGGTTTGGCTTGATTTTACCACATTTTAACCGTGTTCATAATGCGACGACCAGCTATGATCTGGTCGCCGCAAATTTATTATCCGGAGGATTTAACATGAATTACAGCAGAAAAAACACTATCTCTCAACAAAAAAACGATGGCCAATCTTACTCCCTCGGGATAACTCAATCCTCGGGATTAGACCGCCACGCGGTCTACAGCCGCCAGCGTGTGGATGACTTTCGGCATAATGATGTGGCAAGTACCCAGAGTGCCCGTCAGTACAAGGACGCAACCGACCTGATTTGCCAACAGGCAGAAGCCTGTGCCCATCTCATTCGCCGTCTCACGCCGCTGGAGTGTGAAAGACTGCAGGGCTTCCCGGACGGCTGGACGGATATACCCGGTGCTTCGGACAGTGCCCGTTATAAAGCCCTCGGCAACAGTGTGGCGATACCGTGTGTGGAGTTTATCATGTCGCGGATCGCCGCCGCGCTTTTATGAAGCGCAGCGTTGACAACAGGGGTTAAGTCAGGGTATAATATTCCTGAAAGACGAGGTGACAGACATGGATAACAGGGAGCAGTTGAGGCGCATCACGGAACTGACCGAGCAGATCGCCGGACTGCCGAAGGGGTATCTTTCCAAAAAAACCATCGGCGGAAAGGTCTATTACTATCACCAGTGGTCGGAAAACGGCGTCAAGCAGAGCCGCTATCTGCACGACAGTGAGATCGCGCCGCTGGCAGATAAAATCGAAAAGCGCAAGGAACTGCAGGCGCAGCTGCGCATGCTGAAATCACAGAAAAACAGACGAAATGAGGCGACAGGTATGAAATGCACCTTTATGCATAAACGAACCCCCGTGGCAGAGCTCGAGCTGGACGATGTGACCGGCTTTATACAAAAAATTGGCAGTGTCTACGCGCCGGAGCATCTGCCTATCGGCATCCCTGTGCGAAACGAGATCGCCGACCGTGCGGCGTTTAACGACTGGTGGCGGGATCGCTCTATTCCGGCAAGCCGCAGCGGTGTGCGGGAAGCACTGGAATCGTTGGGGGTGGCAGACACCAAAATGCTGCTCGTCCGCTGCTACGGGCTGAGCCTCTCGGATCAGTACTGGATCTGTCCGGAAGGCGCGGAGCTTCGGTGGGAGGACATCAACTTTTTCCAAAATGATTTCTCGGAGGACATCGGAGATGTGCTGTTCGGAGAACGAAAGAAGAAGGACGCGCTCAATTTCAGCTCCCCCGACAGCACATCGGACGGCAATCTGAAAAAGCGGTGGAAGATCATCGATGGGAAGCGATGCCTGATCAAGGGCGGCAGCAACCCGTTCCGGCAGCAGCCATTCAACGAGGTGATCGCCTCCGGCATCATGGAGCGGCTCGGCATTCCTCATGTATCGTATACAGTCATCTGGAGCAAGGATGCACCCTACTCGGTCTGTGAGGATTTTGTTACGGAGAATACGGAGTTGATCCCGGCGTGGAGGCTGCTGCAGGCGAAAAAGCAGAAGAACAGCACCTCCCGATACCGGCATCTATTGGAGTGCTGCGAGCTGCTCGGCATCGGGAACATTACGCCGTTTTTAGACCGGATGCTGGTGCTGGACTATATCATCGCAAACGAGGATCGCCACTTCAATAACTTTGGGGCGCTGCGAAACGCGGAAACGCTGGAATGGCTCGGTATGGCTCCGATCTATGACAGCGGCTCCTCCCTCGGCTATGATAAGATGCCCGGTCAGATGCGCTCGGAAAAGGATGTGGTCTGTAAGCCCTTCAAAAACCACCACGCCGAGCAGCTGAAGCTGGTGACCGATTTTGATTGGATCGACTTTGATCGCCTCTCCGATGTAGACGAGCTGATCTCCAGCGTACTGTCTTGCGAGGAAGCTGCCGACTATATCGATGAGGGACGTATCCATGCGATCACGGAAAGTGTGCAGCACCGGATCGGTCATCTGCAGGAGCTTGCGATGACGCAGACGCCACGGCAGCTCGATACCACCGAGGACGATGTCCGAGAGGAAGTTGCCGCGGATTATGCGCCAAAAATGGAGCTGTAATGCAAATACAGCGTAAGAGCAATGGATCAGCCGCTTTGCGAATCGCAGGGCGGCTGATCTTTTCATTCCCTTGCCTGTTGGCTGCGGACGGCGTAGCCGCTTTGGTGGTATCGCTTCTGTTTTGCCATGCTTCTTCGTTAGACTTGGTGAATAGCTTTCTACTCCTTCTTCCGGTATGCTTTGCTTGCAAAATCGAGGAAAGGAGCAGAACCGATGGAGGGAAAAAAGAACCTCTGTGCCATGATATCCACCGATCTCCACGGAAAAATCATGGCAGAAAAAGAACAGCTGGAGCTGAACACTCTGGCGGAATATGTGGAGCGCATCTTCACCGAACACTTCGAAGGAGGACAGATCAGCATGAAAGCAGAGCGCACCTTGGCGGTACAGATCCCGGCGGAGCTCTTCGAGCGGCTGAAGGAATATCTGGCAGCCCGCAGCCTCAAGCAAAAGCAGTTCCTCATCCAGCTCATCGAGAATGCGCTGGATGACACGGAAGCGGAATAACCATTCATCATAGGAGGCCGCGGGGACACCCGCGGCCTCCCTCATTCTCATTGGAGGTAATCAGCCATGTACATTTACCCGGACAACCTGTCCGCAAAGGCCACGCTGTGGCTGTGGGAGCTGCGGGACATCGGCATCATCGGCGTGGGACTTCTTCTCTCCGTCCTGGCGCTGACCCAGACCGGCATCGCCCTGCCGCTGGTGCTGACGGCAGTCTTCGCCTTCCTGACGATCCGGCATGAGGGCACCAGCATTCTGGACTTCATCCGCTATGCCGCTGCCTTCCTGATCACAAAACAACAATACTACGAATGGAGGCTCGACTCATGAGTAGAAAGCAGAAAAAGAAAGATGCCCGTGAGCAGTCCACCCGGCAGCTCATGGGCATTGATGAAATTACCGACTACAGCATCGCCACCCGCATGGGAGAGCTGGTATTCTTCATTATCAAACCTACGAACATCTCCGTTCTGCCGGACGCCGGCGTGGGCGCAAGGATCTATGCCCTGCTCAATGTGGTCAAGGGCATGGCGGAGATCGAGATGTTGGCGTTAAATTCCAAGGAGTCCTTTGAGAACAACAAGGCATTCTATCGCCAGCGGGCAAACGAGGAGGAGCTGCCCGTCATCCGAAAGCTGCTGGAGCAGGACAGCAAGCACCTGGATCGTATTCAGGTGCTCATGGCATCCAGCCGGGAGTTCTATATCCTCGTCCGGCTGCAGGGTAAAAAGGAGTCCGATGTGTTCAGCTACCTCTCCCGCATCGAAAAGAGCATCAAGGATAACGGCTTCACCGTCCGCCGTGCCACCGAGGAGGATCTCAAAAGAATGCTGGGAGTCTACTTTGAGCAGAACGTGACCACCGAGCGGTACGAGGATCACGACGGCGAACGCTGGGTCCTTTTCGGAGAATAAGGAGGGATATCACTTGGCAGCAAACAAGAAAAAAGCTACAGCAAGGCACACGGAGGACACACCTGTCAAATCCTTCCTGGATATGATCGCACCCTCCGTGGTGCAGTTTAATCCCGACCACTTCATCTGCGGCAACACCTTCCGCTGCGTGTGGGCCCTGCGGGAATATCCCACCCAGACCGACGAGCAGGCTCTGCTGCGGCACTTAGGCGAGAAGGACGGGATCACCCTGCGTATCTATACCCGGCAGCTCACCCCGGCCGAGGAGGATCGTATCCTCCACAACGCCGCGAATAAAAACCGCATGAACAAATCAAACCCCAATGACTTGCGGCAGACCATCATTGCAGAAACGAACCTGCAGGACATGATCTCCATGGAGGGCAGCCGCCACCGCAACAAGGAGCCGCTGTTCCACTGCGCGGTCTACATCGAGCTGACTGCCCCGGACTATGACGCGCTGAAGCTGCTCCAGACCGACGTGCTGACCGAACTGGTGCGGAGCAAGCTCAATGTGGACAGGCTCCTGCTCCGCCAGCAGCAGGGCTTCTGCTGTGTCAGTCCCGTGGGCTACAATGCTTTCGGCGCACAGTTTGAACGTGTGCTCCCAGCCAACTCTGTGGCTAATCTCTATCCCTTCAACTATTCCGGCAAAACGGATGCCAGGGGCTTCTATGTCGGACGGGACAAGTACGGCAGCAATATCCTCGTGGACTTCGACCAGCGTGACGAAGATAAGACCTCCGCCAACATCCTCATCCTCGGTAACTCCGGCCAGGGCAAAAGCTATCTGATGAAGCTCCTCATCCTCAATCTGCTGGAGTCCGGCAAATCCATTATCACGCTGGATGCCGAGCATGAGCAGCAGGAAATGTGCGAGGCTGTGGGTGGCTGCTTTGCCGACCTTATGGCCGGTAAGTACATCATCAATGTGCTGGAGCCGAAGTGTTGGGATGACGGCGGTGACCCCGAAGATAAGGCCGCACCGGAAGCCTTCCGAAAAAGCACCCTGCTGGCGCAGCACATTTCCTTCCTCAAGGACTTCTTCCGCGCCTACAAGGATTTTTCAGATGCCCATATCGATACCATCGAGATCATGCTCTCGAAGTTGTATCAGAAATGGGGCATCACAGACCGTACCAACTTCCGCCGGATGCGGCCAGAAAGCTATCCAACCCTCTCCGACCTCTATGACCTGATCGAGTCGGAGTACAAAAGCTATGACATGGCCGCTCACCAGCTCTACACCGAGCAGATCCTGCGTGAGGTGCTGCTGGGGCTGCACTCCATGTGCAAGGGCGCGGACGCGCAGTTTTTCAATGGACACACCAACATCACCTCCAGCCGTTTCCTCGCTTTCGGGGTGAAAGGACTGCTGGGCGCAGCGAAGAATGTTCGCAACGCCATGCTGTTCAATATTCTGTCGTTCCTGTCGGACAAGCTGTTGACTGAGGGCAATACGGTGGCGGCACTGGATGAGCTGTACATTTGGCTCTCCAACCCCACAGCCATTGAGTACATTCGAAACTGCCTCAAGCGTGTTCGCAAAAAGGAATCCGCCATGCTGCTGGCTTCGCAGAATCTGGAGGACTTCGACCAGGAGGGTATCCGTGAGATGACAAAGCCGCTATTCAGCATCCCGCCCCACCAGTTCCTGTTCAACGCAGGGTCCATCGACAAGCGCAGCTATGTGGAGATGCTCCAGCTGGATGAGGCGGAATACAATCTCATCAAGTTCCCCCAGCGCGGTGTGTGTCTTTACAAGTGCGGCAACGAGCGATATCTGCTGGCGGTACACGCCCCTGCATACAAGGAAAAGCTGTTTGGCACAGCGGGTGGCCGCTGATGGCAATAACCGCGGGTATGATCGCCAAAGCCGCGGCGACAGCCCTTTCCAACGAGAAGCTCCGTAAAGGGATCGGCTGGGGGCTGGTCGCTGTTCTCTCGCCCGTCATCCTCCTGATCGCCGTGCTGTGCTCCATCGGCACAGGCGGTGCGGATCACAACAACCAGGCGGTAGCCGCAGCCTTCTATGGGACGAGCTATTCGACCGAGGTGCCTATGGCATTCCGCTCTCACATTGAGGAGATGCGCACCGCGTTTTCTCTTCTGGATTCGGCGGTGGCCTCCGTCAATGGGCAGACGGAAGGCGGAAACAGCCTTGACCCGATCCGAGTCAAGGCTGTTTTTTATGCCCTCTGCTTTGGCGAGGATGCTCCCGGCAGACGGGCGGCAAACCGCTTTGTGGAGTGCTTCTACACTTTGGAAACCCGTACCCGCACGGTAGAAGTGGAGAGCGAGGATGGAACGGTCACCAGCACAGAAGAAGAATACACCGTCGCTGTTCCGGTTTCGCTACATCAGGCGTATGCAAATCTCGAAGCAGAGCTGGGCCGGACGATCACGGAGGATGATAAGAGCAACATCGACCACATCTATACCATGATCGCTGGCACCGCAGGCGGCGGAAATTACAATGGTGAATTCCTTCGCGGAGATGGAAGCAGTATCGACTTGGACATCTCTACCTTTACAGATCCTACTACCAAGAATGCCACCGACCTTGTGACCTACGCCATCCACGCATGGGAGTCCGGCTGGGGCTATGTCTGGGGTACCTATGGTAATGTGCTGACGGAGTCACTCCTTGCCTACAAGGTATCACAATACCCAGACGGTGTTGGCAATCATGAGAACATCATCCGCGCCAATTGGCTGGGCGGCAGAACCGCCGACTGCGTAGGGCTCATCAAGGGCTACGGCTGGCTGTCCCCGGAAACGATGACCATCGACTATGGTACCCATGGGATGCCGGATATCGGTGCAAACCAGATGTACTATAACGCCAAGGAATCCGGACCCATTAGCACCATGCCGGACATCCCCGGCCTTGCGGTTTGGCATGAGGGACACATCGGTGTTTACATTGGCGGCGGTCAGGTTGTTGAGGCCATGGGTACCAAGTACGGCGTTGTCAAAACAGAGTTGGCTGGCCGAGGTTGGACGCACTGGCTGAAGGTGCCGTATATCAATTATGACTGAGGAGAAAGATATGGAGTTTTCAAAAGATGAAGTAAAGAACAAAATCGTCTGGACAAAAGGCGCAGACTTTACTGACGGATCACCGCGATACACCTTCGAGGGACGCGACCCCGCCACGACCTATGAACGATTTCAGGTCGTTATCTATACAGAGCGGGAGCGCCGATATGCACACGACCCCGGAAGCCTCTGCAATCACTATTATGGTTATGTGCGTGACGACAAAATGGAGTGTGCTGAAACCATCGGACCGTACTATTCTGTCCGGGAGGCAAAGCGGAGAACGCTGGAATTGTTCAATTTGTTTATGCAGCAATACGCCAATCAAGAATTAGACAGTGCCACATCGGAATCAGCGGTTCACGGACATGATGATCAGCAGAAGCATTTTCAATACCAATGGGCAGTGGGAACGCCGCAGAGGAAGTATGCAGACATGCTGGACAAGCTGATTCCGCAGCACGATGGTCACACCACTGCCGCGTGGATCACATTTGCGGAGGAACTGGCAGACGGTGTGGAAAACGGCTTTGAGCGAGAAGCGGTCTCGCTGGTCGCGGCCTTTCAAGAGATCTCCGAGCGATTCGATCCCAAAGTGGTGAACACGATCTATCAGACCATCCATGTACCGGACAACACCCTGCTGAGTATCGAGATCATACCGGCAGCAGAGGCCGCAGAGCAGGGTGCGAGTGTACAGGAGATTTCCGACATGGCGGCAGACGGTCTGTTCGGAGGCGGTCCAATGCCCACGCTGAAGATGTAGGAGGAATGAGACATGGCCTATGTGAAAGTAACCCCACCGTCCGTGGTCTATCATCTGACGAGGATGGAAAACCTCGACAGCATTCTGGATGACGGTCAGATCCGCCGTTTCCTGGACAGCGAGTGTTGGTTCTGTGAGAGCCTCCCTAAAATGAAAGCGTACATGGAGCAAACTGTAATGTGTGAGGGAAAGCCCTACTATGCCGTGGGCGGGCAACTCTGCCGCTATCCTAAATTTGTGCCGGAGGACTATGTTCTTCTCAAGCTCACGCCCTGCGGCTACGAAGATAATTGGTACCGCTGGAATCAGGAGATCCCTCCCGGCAGCCCGAAAGAGCTGGTGCAGGCGGCGAAGGAATTTTCAGGGCTGAAGATCGGCTACCGCGGCGACCTCACCTTCCGCAACGCGGAGGTCATCGATGTGGCGCTATTTCTTACGGAGGAGATCGTGCAGGGCGAGTCGGTACAGACCACATCGGAACTGCAGGAGCTCCTATTTGAACACATCGAGCGTGAACAGCGGGAATACACCGATTCCCTCTACCGCATGACACAGGGGCAGCTCATTGCCAACGCCGGGGAGATCGAGGCAACCCGGATTTGCTATAATGCCCTGCTCACCGCAGTTTTTGAACGGGAGCAGTTGATCCTGCTTCTCTCTAATGACAAACCGCTGACCTCTGTAAGAGAGGCGTGGCAGGCAGAGCAGGCTGAAAACTATGACATGGAGTTCAGTCACACAATCCTACGGTTCTGCGAGGACATCCGGCAAGCGCAGCAACCGGAAATGACAATGTGAGAAACGAGGGGAATATGGACGATATCAGAAATACCTCTGCTCTCTTCGTCGGTGGACAAGATACAGCGCCCCATACAGAGCGGACGGCACGGGAGCTTTGGCAGCTTCTGTTCCAAAAGACAGAGAACGAGATGGCAGGGTACATGAACCGGCTCGACCAGCTCTCTCGTGACGAATTGATTCAGGCTGCAGATGAGATCTCCGCCATGATGACCTGCCACTCCGAGCTGATGGCGTTTGGAGAAAATCTTTCCCGCAAGAAGATGATTTTTCTGCTGCAGCAGGAGAAGCCACTGGAACTTCTGAGTGAGGCTTGGATGGAGCATCAGACTGTGGATGTGGGCGAGACCTTCCAAAGTCTGCTCACAGGTCTATATGACGAGACACAGCAAACGCAGGTGCGTGATATGGTTTATGCAATACAGCCGAAGACTATTGAGGAACTGCTGACAAGCTATCCGGATGATTACTTTCAGCTCATGACGCCGTGCGGTTTTGTGGATCTGACTCCTTCCGAAACGGAGAAGCTCTTACACAGCGAAGCGACTATGGCACATCCCGGAGTCAGCGGATGTCAGATGCCGATCGAGGCGCAGGAACTTCTGGAGATGGAGGTGCTGTCCTTAAAAAGAGACGAGCATGGTTGCTGGTATGCACTGACCGACCACCCACAGCAGAAAATGGAGCAGGCTCCGCAGGAGCCGCAGATGTTATGATCGGAGGTGCGTTGCATGAACATGGCTCGATATGAGCAGGAAACCATTATCAGCTTCAACGAGGAAGAAAAGACCGCCGGTATTTACACCCACAACAAGATACTGCGTCAGAAGCTGGCAGCACTGGCGCGGGACAGACCGGAGGATTGCAGGCTCGTGAAGGTGTCCCACAGCGGACGGGCAGTTGACTACACCATTCCAAAATCATGGATAAAGATCGTACCGCCTCGGACCGCAAGTGAAGCGCAAAAAGCAGCTCTTGCAAGGGCTCGGAAAGCGGCAAGTAAGCCGCTATGACCCCTGCGCGCGCAGCGTTTCAACAACACCTGTCTCGTGCCGAGGGTAGTTACACCACCCACAACACAAAAACGCCGAAAATAGCATATAGAAGGAGGACACGCACATGAAAAAAGCAACTGTCACCATCGCCTTTGACGATGAGAAGCTGGGCGCACTGGAGTTCTCGCTCCGCAAGGAACACTCCTCTGTGCAGGAGCACTTGGAGGATGCGCTGAACGCTCTGTATGAAAAAACCGTACCGGAGCCGCTGCGGGAGTATCTGGACAGCAAGGCCGCGCCCGCGGCGGTGAAGCCGAAGCGTCCGGTCAAGCCCGCCGCACCCAAGCCGCAGAGCAGTGAGCCGAAGCCCGCGGCTGTGAAGGAGGGCAACTGAGATGGCGGATCATGTAGACATCACACTGTGGATCGACCGGCGTTGGAAGGATGCCATCGAAAAGCATCTCAGGGATGAAACCTTGCAGGAGCATCTGGAGAATGTGCTGGACGAGCTGTGCAACCAGCTCCCAGAGCAGGAATACAAACGCATCAGTGCCGAGATCTACGCAGAGGATGCCGCGCGGCGCACGGAGGAAGAAGCAGCCCGCACCTACGCCGCCTACCATGTGACGGAGCGCGGGCAGGAGTGGTACTTCAAGACCTCGCCCGGTGAGGAGCTGTTGGTCGCCTGCAAAAAGCTGCGCGGCTATGTCACCGCAGAGAAAGGCACTGCGCCGGGCAAATTTATCGGAATGTTTTTCGGCGGGCAACCCATCACAGCAAAAGAGTTTGACGCCCTGACCGCTGTACGCATGGAGAACACCGGCAAGGTGCGCGGCGTATTCGATGTGAACTTCGACAAGCAGGAGTTCTCTGCCGTACACATCATGGACGGCTGGCGGACCTGGGCGATGCGGGATGTCTCCCCGTCCGTCTACCATGCCACAAGGTCGCGCTTTGCTTCGGCGGATGAACAGCTCTCCAAACTATTGGAGCTGCTGGATGGCATGGAAATCACCTCGGCGGGACATCTCTCCGCACGGAATTTTTCCTTCAGTGATGAGATCATGATGGAGGAAGGCGGTATGCTCAACTTCTATGTGGACGCAGATTTTGATGTGGACGCTGCCTTCGGAACCTTCGTCCTCACGGACAAAAACGATGACTGGCTCAACATCTACGCCAACTACGACATCGCGGAGGATAGACCCTGCGACACGCTGGAGCTGTGCCTCTGCAAAGGAGATGGCGCCGAGGAGAGCTGGAGCTACCCACTCAACGCAGCCGAGCAGGATGTCCTGCTGCGGAAGATGGAGGAATTCTGTCAGCAGCAGACCGGCATGAGCCTGCGCGAGTATGCCCAACAGCTTCACGAGGAGCAGGCACAGACTGCGGAGCTGCAGCTGTGATCGCAAAGGAAAAGAAAGTGGAGTTTCTCTTGGCTGGTTATCCTAACACCGGAACAGGAGCAGCGCGATTCACCGGTGCTGGGAATGTGAAATCGAATACGCTGCCCGGAGAGCCGTGCCAACTGGCGTGGCTCTCCCTTTTGCACCCGCGGCTTATCTAAAAGATGCGGAACACCGCGCAGGAGCAAACCATGTAATAACTGCGGTCTCCATTGGCTTTTCACAAAACCAGCCATGGATTTTTTGTTGCTTTTCGTGGATAGCTTTTCTCCCTGCGCCGTGCCATTGTGTTTGCACGGGCATTGCCCGAATCAAAAATCAGGAGGAAACAAACATGACAATTGATACCGCAAAAGAACTGCAGATGAATATCGCAAAAGAGGGACTGGCATTGCTGGTGCTCCACCCCACCGCAGATGTGCAGCTCCACCGAGAGTGCATCTCCCACATTGGGACGGCATGGGACATCCCCGTTGGTGACACACAGGAGGTCATCTCACTCCTGGACCGCGAGCTGGATGCCATCCACGCCGCAGAAAAAAATGGCACGGTGACACATGTGCTGCCGGAGGAAGAACTGCCCATGAATGCCAGCGGACTTGAAACGCTGGATAACATCTGGGATCTGTTTGAAACGTCACTTCGTGTAGACAGCCCCTACGCCAGGACGAGGCTGTTCGAGATGGCAAAGTGGCTGGAGGAGTCTCAGAACCTGCTGGACTGGATCGAAAAGACGCCGGCGGAAAAGCAGGCATGGATGGAACAAGTCAGCTGACCACACCACACAGGAGGAGCCGCCCCCCCAGAGGGCGGCTCCTCCCTGTTTCGCCAGCTATGCCCCCTGTGAGCCGCTGTGTGCGGTTTTGGGGGCGAGGGTGGCATCCCTGCACCCCGGACAGGCATCGGCGCTGTTTGCCCCGCTTTCGCCCCGCCTATGGGGAATTGTGCTGGGAACCTGCCTGTTCGATAAAAGCACAAGATAAAGGCCCGGTGTCGTTTCCGCCCCGGACCGCCCACAAAGCCCCGCAGTGCGGGGCTTTTCAGCGTTTGGAATTGTAGGCGTTTTCACTGGATTTCAAATGAGTTGTAGGCGCATTTTCCGAAAAACTACCGCGTCACAGGGGGTTGCGCCCACAACAAGCGACATCAACAGAAAGGACGGCAACTATGTCAAAAGAACAGATGACCATCCGGCTTTATCCAGAAACGCGCAGACAAATGGATGGTTGGTTGGAAGAAAGCAACAGCAAAAACCGAAACGAATTCGTGGAAAAGGCTCTGCGCTTTTATATGGGCTACCTCGGCACGGAGAATATTACCGAGTATCTCTCGGACGTGCTGGTGGCGACGCTGCGCGGAATTGTAGCTGACAGTGCAAATCGTACCAACAGTCTCCTGTTCAAGTGCGCGGTAGAGCAGGGCATCATGGCGCATACTATCGCTGCCCACTTCCGTGATACGATGGAAGATCGCCGCGCCCTGCGCGGGTATGTGGTGGACGAGGTAAAGCGTACCAATGGTCAGATCAGGTTCGAGGATGCCCAGGATGTCCAACGGCAGCTGCCGGATGACACATGGCGAGATTGATATTTATCTCTCCATACATGAAGGGCGGCAGAGATGCCGCTCGGCTGGCCCATCGCACCCGCTACTTCGCCACCCGTGAAGGTGTGCAGCTCCTCAAAGATGACAATGCCCATCTTCCTGTTACAAAGAAACAGCAGCAGTACATCCATCGTCTGCTCCGCAGCTTTCCGGAGGCAAGGGAGCTGCCGGAGCATGAGGACTATGCAAACACACCCAACCGGCAGACTGCCTTTGCGCTCATCGCGCAGATCCACGAGGACTTTATCGAGCCCATGGATGGCCGGGAAAACTATCTGGATTATGTCGCAAACCGTCCCGGCGTAAAAGCGTTGGGCGAACACGGCCTGTGGGATGCCCATGGCAAGGTCCCGTCGCTGGAGAATGCCGTGGCAGAGGTGGCGCGGCACACAGGGAATGTGTGGACACCGATCATCTCCCTCTCCCGTGAGAACGCGGAGCGTCTGGGGTACACAGATATTAAAAACTGGCAGGATCTCATCAACGCCTCCATCACGGACATCGCCAAGGGCTATAAGATCCACCCGAGTCATCTATGCTGGTATGCTGCTCTCCATGAAAAAGAGAAGCACATCCATGTTCACATGGTACTCTTCTCAACCGATCCGAAGGAGGGCTACCTCTCCCGGCAGGGTATCCGCAGCATCAAGTCCGCGCTGGTCAGCACGATATATCGGAACGACCGCCTGCACATCTATGAGCAGAAGGATGGACAGCGGAGCTTTCTCCAGCAGGAAGCAGAAGCACGGATGGCAACACTCATCGAGCAGATGGCAACCGGTACTCTGCAAAGCGATAAGCTGGAGCTGTTGGTGACGGATCTCGCCCAGCGGCTTCAGGAGGTCAGCGGCAAAAAGGTCTACGGTTATCTGCCGCCCCGTGTCAAGCGCATCGTGGATGAGATCGTGGACGAACTGGCAAAGGATGAACGGGTGTCGTCCGCCTATGCTCTATGGCAGGATCTCCGAGAGCAGCTTTGCATTGACTATAATCAGACACCGCCGCAGCGAGTACCGCTGTCGCAGCAAAAGGAGTTCAAGACTGTGCGCAACATGGTCATCCGGGAAACGCTCCGACTCTCGGAAATAAACTTCACCTTCGAGGATGATGCCATGCAGGATGAGCCGGAGCCGGAAGAACATCCTGCTCCTCCAGATCCAAGTACGGAGCGGATGATCCATCAGCGGGCGCGGTTTTACCGCAGAGCAAAAAGCATATTAGATGCTGCGGACGCAGATCCCAGCGAGAAGTCAATGGCATTGGTCACCCTCCACCGTTTGTGGGAGGAGGGCTATACCATTGCCGCCCACCATCTTGGAAAGGCGTACCGGGACGGGCTTGGCATATCGACTGACCGAAAAGCAGCGGCAGAGTGGTTTCAAAAATCGGCAGAAGCCGGAAATACTTGCTCTGCATATGCGCTGAGCAAACTACTGCTGGAGCAGGGGCAATTCCCGCAGGCCCTTTACTGGCTGCGGCAGGCAGCGGAGCAGAACGATCCATACGCGCAATACCGGCTCGGCAAGCTGCTGCTCACCGGCGCGGAGGGTGTGCCAAAGGATGTAGATGCCGCCATTAAACTTCTGAAGGACTCTGCTGCCCAGGGCAATCAGTTTGCCCAATACACGCTGGGAAAGCTCTATTTGCTGGGACAAGAGGTGCAAGCAGACCGCGAAGAAGCTCTGCGCTATTTCGCACAGGCAGCGGCACAAGGCAACACCTACGCGCAATATTTCATTGACCATCAGGACGACTTCTCCGGTGCGGCGGCGGGAACAGCTGTACTTCGGATGCTCCATCAGATGAGTCGCATATTCCGCGAGAACGCCGCCCAGCCTGCCATCTATGCAGGAATGCAGATCGACAAGAAGCGTCGCCGCAGATTACAGGAGAAGCGCATGGCAATGGGACACAAGGCGGATGACCATGAGGATCGCGGACTGACGCAACAGACACAATAAGGGAGGGACTATGTCAAAGTACATTCCGTTTACAACCGAGCAGAAAGAGCAAGCCGCGTCGGTGGACTTGGAGGAGTTCCTCCGCTGCCGAGGAGAAAAGCTCATTACCTCCGGCAGGGATAAACGCCTTGCCAGCGACCACAGCATCACCATCCGCGGCTGTGAGTGGTTCGACCATGCCACCGAGCAGGGCGGCAGAGCCATCAGCTTCGTCAAGCAGTTCTATGGACTCAGCTACCCGGACGCCATGTCTCTGCTCCTCGGCGATGATCTGGGCGGAAGCTACCCTGCGGCAAGGGAGAAGGAGCCGGAGCCTGCAAAGCTCTTCACGCTCCCAGCGCAGAGTGAGTCCATGCGCCGTGTGTATGCCTACCTGCTGCAAAAGCGTTGCATCGACCGCGAGATACTCAATGCCTTTGTGCGCAAGAAGCTCATCTACGAGAGCTGTGAAAGATCCAGGGACGGGACAAAGGAATATCACAACGCCGTGTTCGTCGGATTCGATGAACACGGCGTTCCCCGTCATGGGCATAAGCGCGGGCTGTATACCATGGGGCAAAGCTATCGCGGCAACATTGAGGGCAGCGACCCGCGGTACAGCTTCCACTATCTTGGCGGCGATGACACGCTCTTAGTCTTCGAGGCCCCTATCGACCTGCTCTCTTACATCTCCCTTTTCCCGGAGGGGTGGCAGGCGCATAACTATGTGGCCTGCTGCGGGACATCCTCCATCCCCGTGCTGGAGATGCTGCGGCAGCTCCCCCAGCTCCGGCAAGTGTACCTCTGTCTGGACAATGACGCTGCCGGTCATGCCGCCAGTGAGCGCATGGGGAAGCTGCTGGAGGAGCGTGGTATCTCCGCGGAGCGGCTCGTACCGCAGCAAAAGGACTGGAACGACGATCTCAAGGCAGAACAGGAAAACAAAATGGAAAGGAGCGAGCTATGCCAAACCTTCTGCTGACAATGTGGGACACGATCAAAAACTCCAACATCGGGATATTGGTCGCGGCAGGGCTGGGGATGTTCGCCATCATCGGGGGACTCTCCATGCTGTCCTACCACTATACTCTCAGCGGCATCAAGTCCCGCACCGTGGGTGACGGACAGCACGGCACGGCGCGTTGGGCGACCGATAAGGAGATCCGCCAGACCTATGCCCATGTGCCGTTCAATGTCAGAGACTGGCGCAAGGGAGTAAGCCTTCCCACAGAACAGGGGCTGGTGCTGGGCTGCAAGGGCAAGAAAGATGAACTGACTGCGCTGGTGGACAACGACGACATCCATTGCCTGATGATCGCCGCCTCTGGTGCGGGCAAGACGGCATTCTTCCTCTATCCCAACCTTGAATATGCCTGCGCGTCTGGCATGAGCTTTCTGGCGCTGGATACCAAGGGTGATCTCGCCCGCAACTACGGCTCTATTGCCAAAAAGTATTACGGCTATGAGCATATCTCCGTTATAGACCTGCGTAACCCCACCCGCTCGGACGGCAACAATCTGCTGACGCTCATCAACCGCTATATGGACATCGCCAGAAAACAACCGGATAATCTCGCTGCCCGCGCCAAAGCCGAAAAGTACGCCAAGATCCTCGCCAAGTCCATCGTCAGCCCGGAGGGAAACTCCGACCATGGGCAGAACGCCTTCTTCTACGATGCGGCGGAGGGCTTGCTGTCTTCCACGATTTTGCTGCTTGCAGAGTTTCTGCCGCCGGATGAGGAACACCCGGAGGAGCGGCGGCACATCGTGTCGGTATTCAAGCTGGTGCAGGATCTGCTGGAGCCGGCGCGTGGTGCGCGGGGACGCTCCCGTTTCCAACTGCTCATGGATAAGCTGCCGTCCGAGCACAAAGCGCGCTGGCTGGCAGGCGCCGCACTCAACAGCTCCGAGCAGGCGATGGCATCAGTCATGTCCACGGTGCTGTCCCGGCTCAACTCGTTTCTTGATAGTGAGCTGGAGCAAATTCTGTGCTTCGACAGTGCCATTGACGCTGAAATGTTCGCTGCCGAGAAATCCGCCATCTTCCTCATCCTGCCGGAGGAGGATCAGACGAAGAACTTTATGGCGGGCTTGATGATCCAGAACCTCTCCCGTGAGCTGTTCGCAGTAGCGGATGAGAACGGCGGCAAACTGAAAAACCGTGTTATCCTCTTTTGCGATGAGCTGGGTACCATGCCGCCCTTTGATATTTTGCCGCTTTTCAGTGCTGGACGCTCTCGCCGCCTGACGATGGTACCGATCATCCAGTCAGTGGATCAGCTTGTAAAAAACTACGGCAAAGAAGGCGCATCCATCCTGATGGACAACTGTCAGGATGTGATCTGCGGCGGCTTTGCCCCCAACAGCGAGGCGGCGGAGACTTTTTCAAAAGCCCTCGGCAGCCGCACGGTGCTCTCCGGCTCTGTGAGCCGAGGGAAAAACGATCCCAGCCAGAGCCTGCAGATGATGGAGCGCCCCCTGCTGACGGCAGATGAGCTCAAGTCCATCCCCAAGGGCAGCTTCATCGTGCAGAAGACCGGATGCCACCCCATGCGTACCCGTCTGCGTCTGTTCCTCGAATGGGGCATCACCTTCGAGGAGGAATACCGTGTGGAGGAGCAGGCGGCCCGAAGGGTCTATTATGCCGACCAGAATGCGCTGACCCGTGCCATCGTGCGGAAGTATCCACCCAAGCTGGCGGAGCGGCAGACCACTCGCTCCGTTAAGGGCGAGGGGCAGCTCCACGACGCGCCTGTGCAGGAGATGGTGGTGGCGGAGGACATCGACTATGACCGTATGTCACACAAGCGTACCCATTACAATCTTCCCCGGCAGGAGGTGGATCGGTGAGCTACTTTGACAGTATTTACGCCGACACGCTCCTGCCGCCCAGGGCTGTATCCGTCTATATGTATCTCAAGGATCGGTCCAATAGTGCAGGAAGCTGCTGGCCCGGTATCAAGACGATTGCGAGAGATATGAATCTCTCCCGCAGTACCGTCAAGCGGGCGCTGGCAGATCTGGAGCAGCACGGCTATCTTGCCAAGCTGCCCCGATACCGCCCCAATGGGAGCAACACATCCAATCTCTATACGCTGAAATAAATGAAAAGTGGATCGTACAGAACCCTGGTACGATCCACTTCATTAAACAAAAATCGCCACGCCAAGGGGCAACTATACCTGTTTGTTGAACCGAGGAGGGGTTCAATATGAACCCACCAGAACAGCCCACTCTATCGGAGCATTAAGACAGAGAAAGAACAAACACGGAAAGCTCTCATCCTGCAAGCTGGCTTAATTTCAGTCGTCTTCCTCCTTCACGAAGATGTAGATGCTGTGATTGGATGGAGAAAAGAGCGTTTTACACAAAGGGCGAGAAAGTGCCAATGAAATGGCACATAGCCCCCAGCAATAGCACGCTATGGCCGGGCATCGGATGCCCTGACTTTTAGCGTCCTTTTGAGGATACCCCGCCTCCGTCCGCCATCGTTACCCTCGAACATCCTTATGCCCACAGCGGTGTCGCTGTGGGCTTTTTTTGCGCCCTGTGCGCGACGCCGATGGAAATCTGATCTGCCTGACCTGCGCTGATTTCACCGATGAAGCAGAGTTTCGCCGTTGGAAGAGGTGGTCGGACCAAGACTTTCACGCAGAGGACAAAAGCGATGTGGAGGAAAGCGACCACACCACATCTATGGGCATGGTTTCGGAAGCCGCCCTTGCTGTTCCCAATGAGGAGGCTTTGGCAGCGGAAAGGCAGGTCAGAGAAGATCAGATTCGTTATGCGGAGGCAGCGGTTTCTGGAATCAGAAGCATACTGACTGGGGCACAGTTTTACAGACTCCGGCAGTATTGCATCGAAGGGAAAACAGAGAGCGAAATCGCCGAAGCAGAAGGTGTCACACAGCAGGCTGTGTCTAAATCGCTGGTTTCCGCTTTGAAAAAACGAGAAAATTTTTGAAAAGGGGTCCAAAAATGGTTGTGAAAAAGCCTGAAAAAAGATGATTGGTGAAGGGACAAGTATCCCCCATCTTCTGAACCTTGAAAAACACCGCCCAGGCGGTCATACCGGGTGCACGAGGACCACCTGTGCGGAGCATTCTCCGCATATTAGGACGGCCAATGGAAGGTGCAGAGCGATATCGCCGTGGGTGCGGGTATCAAAGGCGCGGATGGGAAGCCGATGCATTTTTTCAAACATTTCGTCCCGAATCTTTTTCAGCGTTCCCTGTGCGATGGTTACCATGACACGGTTATAAAAAAGCGTGGCAAGAACACCGATCAGATAGACTGCGCCGATTACGACCAGCACTTTCAAAAGCTGTGTGAATACCGGGGCAGAGCTTGTGAGCAGCGGTGCGATATAATCGTCGATCAGGGATTGCAGGAACAGCGCCGAAGCAGCGGACGCAATGGCGCTGAGCAAAATGCAAACCACCACAAAAATGAGCTGCCCCTTATAGTCCTTCATATAGGAAAGCAGCCGCCGCAGTGTCTTGGTGTCAAATTGCTGCTTCTGCATGGAGTTTTCCGAAGTCTTATTCATGTTCGCTGTCTCCTTCCTGTTGGGATTCATACACTTCTCTGTAAATATCGCAGGTTTTCAGCAATTCATCATGCGTTCCGCACGCTGCGATTTTGCCATCGTCCATAACAACGATCAAGTCGGCGTGCTGCACAGAGCTGACGCGCTGAGCAATGATGAGCTTGGTGGTGTCAGGGAGGAAGGTCGAAAGGGATTTTTGGATGGAAGCATCCGTTTTGGTATCAACAGCAGAAGTGGAATCGTCCAGAATCAGAACCTTTGGGTTTTTCAGCAGAGCGCGGGCAATGCATAGCCGCTGCTTGTGACCGCCTGATACATTGGCGCCGCCCTGCTCGATATAGGTATCATATTTGTCCGGGAAGCTTTGAATAAATTCATCCGCGCAGGCAAGGCGGCAGGCTTCCTCGATTTCTTCATCCGTGGCATTTTCGTTGCCCCAACGCAGATTTTCTTTGATTGTACCGGAGAACAGTTCGTTCTTTTGCAGCACCATGGCAACGGCATTGCGCAATACGCCCAAATCATATTTACGCACATCCACGCCGCCCAGCAGCAGCCTTCCGCTGCTTACATCATAGAGCCGCGGAATGAGCTGTACGAGGCTCGACTTGGAAGAGCCCGTGCCGCCGATGATGCCAACGGTCTGCCCGGAGGCGATAGAGAGGTCAATGTTGCGCAGCACCTTCTTGTCCGCCTTCGCCGCATATGCAAAGCTTACCTGCTCAAAGCGGATGGAACCGTCCCTGACGGTCATTTCCGCGCCGGTCGGGTTGTCAATATCCGTTTTTTCCTCCAGCACTTCCGCAATGCGGTGAGCAGAGGCAAGGGAGATGGTGATCATGGTAAAAACCATGGAGAGCATCATCAACGCCATCAAAATCTGCGTGGCGTAGGAGAACAGCGCCGTCAGATCGCCGGTGGTCATGCCAAGTGCCGCACTGTTTCCGCTTGCGACAATGGCTTTTGCGCCAATCCATGAAATCAGGATCATGCAGGCGTACATGAAAAACTGCATAATGGGCGAGTTGAACGCCAGCAGCCGCTCCCCGGCGGCAAAGTCCTCATAGATGCTTTGGGAAATGCCTTTGAACTTTTTGATCTCGTGATCCTCCTGATTGAAGGATTTTACCACGCGGATACCGCGGACATTTTCCTGAACGACATTGTTGAGCGTGTCGTAGGTGCGAAAAACGCGGCCAAACAGCGGCCCGACCTTGCGAATAATCAAAAGCAGCAGCAATGCCATAATGGGAATAACCGCAAGGAAAATAAGTGCAATGGTCGTGTTAATGCGGAAAGACACAATCATGGAAAATACCAGCATGACAGGGCCGCGCACTGCCATGCGAATCAGCATTTGATAGGCATTCTGAATATTGGTCACGTCGGTTGTCAGGCGGGTGACGATGGAAGCAGTGGAGAACTTGTCAATGTTGGAAAAGGAAAAGGTCTGTACGTTGTCATACATATCCTGTCTCAGATTTGCCGAAAACCCTACGGAGGTTTTTGCCGCAACGTGGGCGGAAAGCACGCCTGTCAGTAATTGCAGCGCGGCAAAAATCAGAATGGCGATGCCAAATTTCCAGACGGCTGCCATGTTCCCCAAGTCGATCCCCTGATCGATCAAATCTGCCATGCGAAGCGGGATGAGAATTTCGAAGGCTGCCTCCAGAACGGAGAGCAGAATGGTGAGTATGGAGCCTTTCTTGTATTCTCGCAGGCTCCCCAGCAAGGTTTTTGTCATTTTGTTCCTCCTTTATATCCGTGTGTAGCAAGCTACATATAAGAGCGACAGAAAAGCCAATCGGCTATCGGCTTTTACGCTAAATGTTCCGCAACGGTGATCAGAAGCTTTCGCAGCTGCTCGCGCTCCTCGGGAGAAAGGGGGGATAAAAGCATTTGCTCGCTTTCCAGCCGGTTCCGCTGCATATCCTTGTCAAGAGCCTCTGCCTGCACGGTCAGCTTGACATTTTTGTTGCGCCCGTCCTCGCAGGGCCAGCATGTCACATAGCCGCTTTGCTCCATGCGCGAAACAAGACCGACGACGGTGGGGTGAGCGACACCCAAAAAGGTTTCGATCTCCTTTTGTGTGGCCTGTCCACCCCGGCTGCTGAGGTATAGAAACACTCTGCCCTGGGACATGGTTAAATGGTACTGCTTCAGCTCAGCATCGGCTCTCACCGCCAGCTTATCATTGATGCGCTTGATGAGGTAGCCGACATCGTTCTTCATCACTGGGATTCACCTCTGCGTGTAGTATGCTACATATAGTAACAAAAAAGCATCAGAATGTCAAGCACTTCTGCAAAAAAACGGTTTCTTGCTTGCACCCGGTGCTTTTTACTTCCTGCCGCTTTGCGGCAGCGTGACCTGAAAGGTGATGATGCCGCTTTCGCAGCGAGCGCTGATGCGCCCGTGATGGCGGGTCACGATGGCCTTGGCGGTGGACAGTCCAATGCCGCTCCCGC
>OGNF01000986.1_pt1 | contig 28495 bp, 26 predicted proteins | sample 1573321 | NCBI WGS metagenome assembly OGNF01 (sample SAMEA2581911, study PRJEB24529) | metagenome | biome: Human gut stool | place: China | collected 2011 | reverse complement strand
TCTGCATAGCGGCGATTTTCAGCGCAGATCGTACATATTTTGCGCCGCTGTAAACCTGCTAAAAAGTCAAGCCCCAATTGAAAGAAAATTTGCGGGCGGGAAAAGAGCATAGCAAAGCAGAGACGGCAAAACGGAATGCTTGGCCGCCTCAAATAAAGTATTGGAGATCTCAGCTCATTCTATTGTCGGCGAGCTGCGGTAGAGCTCTGTGACCTTGCCATACCCGGATGGCGGCAGTGCCCTCATGTATAGCAGTTCCTATTATCAGGAGTCCTCCGCTCCCCATGAGCTGGTGCAGGGCGCAGACGGCCAGAGTTGGTACGCCATGTCCACACAAGCTGCAGTCCCGCAGTTTGCGGATGGTGCTGGGAACGAGGCCTATAATCAGGCACTGTTCGGGCAGTTTATGCCCAGCTTCGCCCAGCCCATCCAGTCCATCGACACCTCCAGAGCCAGCGACGGCGTGTTGGAGGTCCGGCACCAGAATGGTTCTGGTACCGCGTTCTATGACCGCACCATGTATCAGACCCCCAGAGGCGACTATCAGCTGCTGCAGGATACTCATGGCGGACAGTGGTATGCCGTCAGCGGCACGCCTTCTGTGGAGCAGCGGCCGGTCTATCAGGATGGTAAACCCGTCTATGATGGGGACAAACTCAGAACCTATCAGGTGGAGAGTGTTCGCTATAAGACTACGCCCACTCCACACAGGGCGCCCGACCGCCGCAGCACTGAGCCGAAGCGGCGGCCCAGTAAGAAAACATAATCGTTCCCGAGAACCGGTGGAGGCCAATTTGCTGTGCCTCCATCGGTTTTCGGCTTTAGAAGAGAGGTGATCCATCATGTCTGAAGAACAACAGAGATTCGGCGACGGGCAGGACAATTACCTGCAAGGCGCCCAAAAAGGTATGCAGGCCGCAAAACAGGCGGCCGCTGTCGGCAAAACAGCCGAGGCGGGCGCCAACGCAGCCGCTGCCACAGTGCAGGGCAGTGTAGAAACTGGAAAGGCAGCCGCTAACATCGCCGCCGGTGCAGCTGCCGGTGGGCCATGGGGTGCGATCCTATCAGCCGCCTGGGCCATGCGCAACACCCTGTTCAAAATCGTGGTGTTCCTCTGCCTGTTCCTCAGCGTGCTGATCGTATTGATCGTGTCGCTGCCATCCATTGTGACCAACAATGTCTTTCGCACTGACCCGGCCACTGTTGACCTGAATGCCCCCACCGATCTGGTTGGCAACTTCGATGACGTTTCCGCCACCATCACCAGCTGTGTGCAGGCCGGTTACGATGCGGCTCTGAGCAGAGTTTCTGCCATTATTGCCGACGGTGGCTATGACCAGGAACTATCCATGCAGGCACTGGTCAACTACGGCCTGCAGTCCAGCGACTACGACATCTGCTCTACATTGGCTGCCTACTCCGCATCACTGGAGCAGAGGGGCACCAGCAAGGCAGATCTGGAAGCAAAGCTCTTAACCGTCGCCGACCAGATGTTCCCCGTAACCTATACGACTGCAACCGCCACTGTGACCAGCACAGTAGCGACCGAGGCCGGTACCCAGGTGGTGGAGTTTCAGGTCACATACGCCATCTGCACCATACACCCCTTCGACCAGTCGGTCATCCTGACCGCATTCAATCTGGACACCGACGCCATTTACAACCAGTTCCAAATCACCACCGGCGAGGCCATCCTCAATATGTCCAACGCATTGAAGATGACCATGTACGGCTCGTTGGAAAACGGGATGGTGCCGCCCATCACCGATGCAGAGCTGAACGCATATCTCGCCAGCCTTACCTGCAGCGAAACGCGCAAGGAACTCATGCGCGTGGCACTGTCTTTGGTTGGCCGCGTTCCATATTTCTGGGGCGGCAAAAGCCCGCCCGGATGGAATGAGGCATGGAACACTCCACGGCTCGTTACCTCCGCTGGCTCCAGCTCCACCGGCACCTTGCGTCCCTACGGGCTGGACTGCTCCGGCTACACGGACTGGGTCTACAAAACAGCACTGGGCGTCACGCTCTATGAAGGCAGCCGTACCCAGTGGGATAACAGCTACGCCATCACGGAAGCAGAGCTGCTGCCCGGCGACCTCGGCTTCATGGCCGTACCCGGCACAGTACCGGTCAATCATGTGCTACTCTACGCCGGTAAGGATGCCAGCGGCAATGCGCTGTGGGCACACTGCTCCAGCGGCTATGGCGGCGTTGCGATGAACTCTCCCGACTATGTGACCCAATATCGACGTGTTACAGGAGTGGATCTGGAAGCCGAACTACCTATTACACCGGAAGGAGGCACCTGATATGTCCGATGACCGGGAGTTCAGTAATATCTACACCATCCCGCCCAACTACACCGACTCCGGCAAACTGATGGGCGGCATGTTGGAAACCCGTAACACGGTAGAGGCCGGGATCCTGCTGGTGCTGGTCGGCTACCCGGAAGTCAAGTGGCTGCCGGTCGATCTCACCACTAAGATCGTCATTATGACCGTAACGCTGATCCCGCTGGGTGTCTTCGCGCTCATGGGGATCGGCGGTGACTCTCTGCTCCAGTATGTGACCCATATGATCCGGTTCTGGCATCGTCGACGAAAACTCCACTTCAAAAGGATTGGTTATCGCCATGGCAAATCAAAACTGCAAAAATCAAATACCCCCGCGCAAAAGGGGCAAACGAAAGCCTCCCGGCCAGTACGTGCAGGACTTCATCCCACTCAAAAGCATACGAAACGGCATCGTTGAGACAACAGACGGCCGCTATCTGAAGATCCTGGAGATCGAGCCCATCAACTTCCTGCTGCGCTCCTCTGAAGAGCAGTATGAGATCATCTCCTCCTTCGCCAGTTGGCTGAAGATCGCACCCATGCGTCTGCAATTCAAATCCATCACAAGGAAGGCCGACTCCGACCAGTACATCGCAGGCCTTCAGTCCGATCTGGAGACAGAGACCTCGGAGGCCTGCTGTGAGCTGGCCCGCTCCGCCATCCGGTTCATCCGTGAAGAGGGCAGCCGCGAGGCGCTGACCCGCCGTTTCTTCCTCATCTTCCAGTACGAGGCGGCCAGCGGACATTATCAGATGAATGTCGATTACAGCGAAATCTACGCCGCGCTGCAGACGGCCGCACAGAACGCCCGCACCTACTTCTCCCAGTGCGGCAACAACATCGTACAGCCAAAGGATGAGGACGCCTTCCTGGCAGAACTCATTTATATGTTTTTCAACCGCCGCTCCTGTGTAGATGACTCTTTTCTGGACCGGCTGGATCGCATCGTGGTGGATGCCATGCTGGCCAAAAAGCGCACCATCGGCGTTGACCCGCTGCCCAACATCCGCGACGTCAATTTCGTAGCACCCCGCGGCATCGACCTGACCCATTCCAACTATGTCATCATGGACGGCAGCTACTACACTTACCTCTATATCCGCAAAGGCGGCTACCCCACCACCGTGCGGGGTGGCTGGATGAGCGCGCTCATCAATGCCGGCGAGGGTATCGACGTAGATTTGTTCCTGCAGCGTGAGATCCGCGGGAAAACCATCGACCGTGTCGCCCAGCGCATCCGTCTCAACCGCACCAAGCTGCGCGAGCTGCAGGATACCTCCACCGACTATGAGGAGCTGGCCAGTTCCATTCAGGCAGGCTACTACATCAAGCATGGCCTGTCCAGCAACAATGAAGACCTCTTTTATATGTCCGTGCTCATCACGGTGTCAGCTGCCAGCTACCGGGAACTGCTCTGGCGCAAGCAGCAGATTACCGACATGCTCAAGTCCATGGACATTCAGGTGCGCGACTGCGTCTTCCAGCAGGAAGAGGCTCTGCGCTCCACCATGCCGTTTCTGAGGCTCGCCTCCGACCTTGAGCGCAAGGCAAAGCGCAATGTGCTCACCAGCGGCGCCGCATCCTCCTATATGTTCACCAGCTTCGAGCTGTCCGACGACAACGGCATTCTGCTGGGCCTAAACCGGCACAACAACTCCCTGTGCATCGTTGACCCATTCAATACCAAACGCTATAAGAACGCCAACTTCATGATCTGCGGTACCTCCGGCAGCGGCAAGACCGTCACCATTCAGACCATGGCCCTGCGACTGCGAATGCGCGGAACCCAGTGCTTCATCATTGCACCGCTCAAAGGCCATGAGTTCAAACGCGCCTGTCATAAGATGGGCGGAACCTACATCAAACTCTCCCCCGGCTCCAGCGACTGTATCAATGTCATGGAGATCCGTCCCACCCTCACACCTGAGATGGAACTGATCGACGAGCTGGACTATACGGACATCGACTCCATGCTGGCACGGAAGATCCAACAGATGCTCACCTTCTTCTCCCTGCTGGTCCCCGACATGACCAACGAAGAGGAACAGATGCTGGATGAAGCTTTGATTGACACCTACGCAGAGTTTGGTATCACCCACGATAACACCAGCCTCTATACTGACGCCAGCCACACCACCATGAAGCCCATGCCCATACTCGGCGACCTGCATCGCCACCTCAAGTCCAACGAGCTGACACAGCGCCTTGCCACCATCGTCAGCCGGTTCGTCACCGGCAGCGCCCAGAGCTTCAACCGCGCCACCAATGTGGATCTGACCAATAAGTATATCGTGCTGGACATCTCCGAGCTGAAGGGCAAGATGCTGCCCGTGGGCATGATGATCGCACTGGACCATGTATGGGACACCGTTAAGTCCGACCGGACGAAACGGAAGATGATTTTCCTGGACGAGCTGTGGCGTCTGGTGGGCGGCACAGCAAATCGGCTCGTCGCCGAGTTCTGTCTGGAGGTCTTCCTCATCGGCCGCGGCTACGGTGCCGGCGCCTGCGGCGCACTGCAAAACCTCTCCGCCCTGTTCGACTTCGAGGGTGGCCAATATGGCCGCGCCATCCTCAATAACTGTAAGACGAAAATTATCCTGAACCTGGAGCCGGAGGAAGCGGAATACGTCAAGGACGTTTTGAAACTCTCCCACTCTGAGATCCGCAGCATCACCCAGTTCGAGCGCGGCGAGGCCCTACTTGCCAGCAACAGCAACAAGGTGCCCGTCATCATCAAAATCTCTGATACCGAGAAGCGCATGATCACAACCGACCGCGCCGAGCTGGAAGCCATCGTCAATGAGCTGAAAGAAACCACTGCACCCTCGCAGGAAAACGCATAACCCCATTTATACGCATTTCACACTCAAATACACAGGTGAAAACCATATAAGAAACCGAGGTGACCATCCAATGTTGTTACAAGATGAACAGTATATCGTGCATTGGCTGACCCAATACGGTCCGCTGCCCCAGACGCAGATCGTAAGCCTGCTGCGCCATAAGCCGCCGGAGGTAGCGGCAAAGATCATCCGCGGGTTGAAACGTCAGCAGATGATCTTCGATATCGCCGGTGGCTACTATCTGGGCGTTGACCCGATGGGCCAGCCGGACCAGCGCATTATCCATGCGGTTTGGGTCCTGCTCCAGTTTGCGGATAAGGTGGAACCCATGGCCCACTATCCGGCCACTTACCCATCCCAGTTATTCTTTTTGAAAGAGGGTATGGGGTATGAGATTGTGGTGCTCTATGAAGGCGAGCAGCATCTGGCCCGACTACTTCAGCCGCAGGAGGAACTAAAATATATCTTCGTACTGCCGCACAGTGGTATGGCTCAGGAACTGATCCTACCAAACGCCCCATGCCTCTTTTCCAGCGTTGACTATGAGGGCAGGGACATCCCCACAGTGCGCTTCTATGCCGAGGTTGGAGGGAAGTCCGATGTCGCCGCGGTCTGAGTTCCAGCGCAGTCTGGATCAGGCGGATGCGCGGCTGAAGCGAACCGCTCAACTGCTGGCGCGGACCCGGCGGCTTGCCGACAGCGGCAATATCCCGGAAGCCTTCAATATGGCATTCACCTTCGCTGCCGAAGCAGAGAAGCTGACGCTGCTTACCCGGTCGATCCCCGCCTATACCGGGCATCCACAGGCAGCACTCTTGTCTGAGGAACTGATGGTAGAGACCGTGCCGGTGGATATGGGCTATACCGAGCAGGGTTGGTTCCTGCTCCGACTACCGGCACTGCTGCCAAAGAAGGAGTCCGGCTCCCCCAGCTATCTTCGTGACATGCTCTACCCAGCCATGCGCCGTTTCTTTGCCGGTAAGCTTCCGCATATCTATTCCGACTGTGTGCTGATCTTCCGGCACATCTATGACCGCAACCGACCCGAGCGCAGTTACCGTGACCACGACAACATTGAGCTGAACATGGTGGTGGACATTGTGGCGCTGTACCTGCTGCCCGACGATGCGCCGCTGCGATGCGCCCATTACTATTGCAGCGCAGGCGGCGATACGGATCGGACGGAGATCTACGCGGTGCCCCGTGACAGTCTGCCCGACTGGTTATCCGATGCAAAAAGCGGTGCTTTGGAGGGGGTGACGCTCTATGGAACATACCCTCAGTAAGCGGAAAAAGATATGGATGTGCGGGATGAAATCCGGCCTCTTTTTCCACACAGCGTCCAATCGCTGTGGAAAGCCTGTGAAATCAGGGCTTTCCGGCGGTTATCTGGCCTCGAATTACGGCAAAGGGAGATGCGCCGTTGCCTTAAACTCCACACTGCTGGGAGGGGTGAGATGATAACCCTCCGCCCGGGCAGTCAAACATGGCGCCTACTCCACATACTGGTCGCAACCACGGAATACCCCGCCCGGTCGCTCCACCTCCTCGGCAGTGGGCGCTACTATGAGGCGCTGATTCACCGACTGGAAACACCACAGGAGTTCCGATCAGCTGACGGGACAGTGCTTGGTCGGTTCAAGGTCTTGAATGTCAGTGGGCGGCATGAAAAGAGAACGATCCGGCTGAACAAAGCAGCTCTCCCACTCCTCACCCATCTCCACCCCGACGCCTTGGACTACTATATGGCGGCATCCGGTGGCCATCGTTTTTCCGGCAACAGCGACCATATCCTGCGCAACCATCGGGTGGCGGAATCCCTTGTGCTGTGCATGGCCAGCGGCGCCATGGCGCTCCCCTACCAACTGCCGCCCCTGCAAAAGAGTATCATCCAGCACACGGTACCCACATCGCCCAGCTTCTACATTGCCCGCGAAGTCAAAAAGCTGGAGAAGGCAGAGCTGAGCAAGACCATCTTCACCCGACTCACTGGCGCCCTGTTCAGCCACGGCACCTGCTTCGCCGTCTACAACACCCGTGACAGCGTCATGAAATGGAGTGGTATGGGCGAGTTCAAAACCGCCAACCACCTCACAGAGGTGGCGCGTATGAATGCCGGTGTTGACCGGGTGGATCGGGCGCTGCTATTAGGTCAGGGCAACAATGTTGCCCTAACCACTCTGCTCTCCTCCGCCAACAGCCGCCGCATGGATCTGCGCTTTGATCGTATCTATCCCCATATCCACTTCATTCCCATGGACCGACAGGGTGTCCGACAGCTGCGTCTGTTGCTTCAGCCCGACTGGCAGGAACAGCTCCTCTCCGCCCTGTTCCCTCCGGAACTGAGACTGGACACCCCCGGCAGCATTGAATGCGACGCTAAACGCGGCGACATCCTGATCCTCTCCCATCTGGACGGTGACCTTGCCCGCCTGCTGCGGCTCAAACAATCACTGGAACATATCTCGGCACCGGTTGAGCTGCTGTGCTTTCCGTGGCAGACGCCATTTCTGAGAGAGTATCTTGGCAACCGGGTCCAGCTCAGAGAACTCACCATCGAGGTACTGGAAGAGGCTCTTGACTTGGACCCACTGTAAGCAAAGGAGCAAATCTTTGAAGAAAGAAACCATCCGAAAACTCGGTATTGCACTTGCCGCCATACTGGGTCTGGGCGCACTGCTCTATCTCAGCGGGCTGGTGGCACAACTGCTGATCAATTACGAGGATTGGCTACATAGTGGCGGTATGACAGGAACGGCGCAGATCGCACCGCTGCAGTATCACCCGCTCCACTGCATCCGCCACGCCTTTACTCCCGCCGGACTTCGCGCAGCGCTGTTGATCCTGACTGTTGGCTCCGGCGTCTTCCTCTTCCTTCGTCTGCGGGATCGGTTTGGAGGCAAGGACCTGGACGACCGCAACTTCGTGCGCAGCAAACGGGGCACATATGGCACTGCCAACTGGATGACCGAAAAGCGAAAGAAGGAGATCCTGGAGGTGGCCAGCCCAAAGAAGGCACGCGGCATCATACTGGGCCGGGAAGAGAATGGTGATGTCATCTGCCTCCCGGAAGACACACGGTACAACAAGCACGTGGTCATCTACGGCGCCAGCGGCACCATGAAGTCAAGAGGCGTCATCCGCCCGGCCATCTTCCAGTCCATCCGCCGTGGCGAGTCGGTACTGGTATCAGACCCGAAATCAGAGATCTACACCGACACTGTCGAGCTGTTCCGCAAACACAACTATACTGCCCGGGTCTTCAACCTCGTCCAGCCCGAGTTCGGCGACTCCTGGAACGCCATGTTCAACCTGAATGGTGACACGCTTATGGCCCAGATCCTCACCGACATCATCATCGCCAACACCAAGGGTGACAACAAAGGCGACCACTTCTGGGATAACGGTGAGGCCAATCTCCTGAAGGCACTCATCCTCTATGTGGATCAGGACACCAGCCGCCCGCCCGAGCAGCGAAACCTCCCTGCCGTCTACCAGATGCTGACCCGCAACACAGAGAAGCAGCTGACCGCCATGTTCGAGCGTCTTCCCGTAACCCATCCGGCCAAAGCCTCCTACTGGCTGTTCAGTCAGGCCAGCGACACCGTGCGCACCGGCATCGTGCTGGGCCTCGGCACCCGCCTTCAGGTACTCCAGAACGAGGCCATCTGCCGCATCACCCGCAGCAACGACATTGATCTGGAACTGCCCGGCAAAGAAAAGTGCGCCTACTTCATCATCCTCGACGACCAAAGCTCGTCACTGGAATTTCTCTCCTCCCTCTTTTTCAGCTGTCTGTTCATCAAGCTGGTCCGCTACGCCGACAGCCGCCCAGACCAGCGCTGCAAAATACCCGTCAACATCATTCTGGAGGAGATGAACAACGTGGGCGTCATACCGGACTTTGCTAAGAAAGTCAGCGTTGTCCGCTCCCGGTCATTGCAGATCATGATGTGCTGCCAATCGCTGCCCCATATCCAAAACCGCTATCCAGACAACCTCTGGGCCGAGCTGATCGGCAATGCGGACACACAGCTGATGCTGGGCTGTACCGATGACATCTCCGCCAAATACTTCAGCGAACGCAGCGGCGATATGACCGTCGAAGTCAACTCAGTTATGACCATGCGCCAGAGCATCGCCATCGCACAGGTCATCCCCCAGTACCGCTACACCGAAGGACTCGGGCGGCGCCGCCTTCTCACACCGGACGAGGTCCTGCGTCTACCCAACGATGAACTGCTCATCATCGTGCGCAGCCAGGATATCCTGAAGGCCAAGAAGTTCGACTACGTGGACCACCCCTTTGCCAAGGAGATCAAGAAAGTCTCCATCCGCGACTACCGTGCCGCAAAGCCTGACCCACCTGTCCCACCCGTTCCCATACCGACTCCAGCCATACCGTCTGGAGGAAAGCCGGCCGCCACTGCGCGCAGGAAGGCGCCTTTATATGAAAGTTCCAAACCACCTGCAGACTTTTAGTGCCCCAAACTGACTTTGAAGGAGGAATGCTACATGACTGACTTTACCCACGACCCGAACCAGAATTCATTTTCTGGCCAAGCTCAGGAATTATCTGAGCTGATCCAAGCTGGCGGCATCCAAAACGGCAAGCTGCCCGACGACCTGAGCGCAGGTCCCCATACTGACTTGGAATCGGCGATGGAATCCCAGGGAAAGCAATTTAATCCCCCCGTCCCCCAGACTGACTCTGAAGATGCCATCGAGCCTGAAAAGCCGGCTCGCAAACCCAGATCCAGAAAATCTAAAACCCCTGAAGAACCTGTTTCAGAGCCAGTACCACAGGAGCCGGAAGCACTACCGGAGGACGAGGAATCGGATACTCCGGCAGTCCTATCCACAGGTGAAAAGACGCCTCGCCGGGCAAAGAAAAAGATCGTCGCCATTGATGAGGAGCGTCAGGTCCTGACCGATGCAGACCGGATTCAGAACGATCTGCTTGATCTGGTAGAGTCCATGAAGATCAAACACATCCTCACAGACTCTATCCGAGGTGTGGAGCGTGGCAAGACCAATCCCGACCGCATCTATGCCGTAGTCTATCATGGCGAGTTCAAGGTCCTGATCCCCTCGGAAGAGGCCGTCTACGAACCGGACGACTACCGTGGCCAGCGCAAGAGCGACGTGCTTTACTACATGCTCAATAAGCGCATGGGCGCAGAGATCGACTACGTCATCCGCGGCGTAGATCCGGAAACCGGCATGGCGGGCGGCAGCCGCATGGAGGCTATGGCCCTGAAACGCAAGGCCTATTTTTACAAGACTGACCGTAACGGCAACTACCAGCTGTATGTCGGCTCCCGCGCCGAGGCCCGCGTCGTATCCGTCATCCGCGCCGGCATCTTTGTGGATCTGTTCGGCGCCGAATGCTATATCCCACTCAAGGAACTGAGCTACCAGCGCTGGGTGGACGCCAGTCAGCATTTCCAGCCCGGCCAGCGCGTACTCGTGCGGATCATTGAACTGGACCGCAGTGATTGGAACCATCTGCACGTGACCGTGTCGGTGAAGCAGGCCAGCGCCAACCCCTACGAGAAGGCCCTGAAACGCTATGTGGTCGGCGAACGCTACGTCGGCACCGTCAGCTTGGTGGATCTCACCGGTGTATTCGTCTCTCTCGATGGCGGCGTCGATTGCCTGTGTACGTATCCTCCCCGCGGCCGACCGCCCAGAGGCGCCCGCGTCACTGTCCGAATCCTCGGCGTCAACACGGAGAAATGCCGGATCTGGGGCACCATCACCCATATGTCCACTACACGCTGATGGGAGGAAAGCGACTATGCAGAAAAGAAAAAAGATCCCTGCCCTGCTGCTGACCCTGCTGCTCATGCTGGTACTGGCGCCCGCAGCATATGCCGATACCGACGCCAATACGCCTCAAATCACGCAGCAGCCCGACCAGCTGGTCCTGCAGCTCGGGGCACGCTGGGCTGGAGTGGAGTTCGAGCTGCGCACAGACGCCGGTGTCTTCCCGGTCCCGGTAGTTGTCGATGAGTCCGGCATCCTGAGAATGGATCTGGGCGGCAGCACCACCTATACCCTCAGCTGCATCAATTCCACCGTGCCCATCCCCGATCCGGAACCGACTGGGCCGGACACACCACCGACCACACAGCAGGACCCTGCCCCCTCTCAGCCGCCGACCAATAACACATCCGGCAGCAACACCCGGAACGTGGTGCCCGTGGTCTTCTTCCTCGCTGCGCTGGCACTTGCTGTCGTGGGTCTCGTTGCCCTCTTCCTCTCCCGCCGCAGCGCCAGGCAGCGCTATGCCGATTGGGACGATGAGGAGGAAATTTGAGCAAACTGCACGAAATATTTCCCCATACTGACCCCAGCGCCCCGGCATTGGCTATTGCGCCAAAAATGCGCATTTCCTGCCATTTTATTGACTTTTTCGGGCATTTATGCTATATTATGAGCAGATCAAGAACTGCGCTCAGGCTTTCGATCCGTCGTTGGCCACGGCGGCAGACTTGCCTGATGAGCGGCAGGGAATCGTTACGGGACCACTTGTCCGATGGTCCCATACAGCGCAGATCTTGCAATAAGGTGTAGCCGGAAGGCTGCTGAAATACAGTACAGAGTCGAATGCTGGAATCGACGTTTAACTCCAGCACTTGACTCTGTATTGTCTTTTTTTGCAGTCTTCCGGCTTTTTTCGTACCCTGACACAATCCTGCGGCCTGTTTTCCATTCCGGAAGACGGTCGTCTCGAATGGAGGTTTTGATAGATGAGCCGAAAGAATACGACCTGTCTGCTCCCCAAGAAGGGGCAGCAGCTGCGCTGCCACTGCGGGTGCCTTGCTGTGCTGCGCCCGGCCGAGGAGGTGTGTAAGCCCCCCTTCCCCGGCGCCATGGCTTATGTCTGCAGCAACTATCCTAGATGCGATTCCTTCGTGATCGCGGACCCGGTCACCAAGCAGCCCAGAGGGAGCCTCGCCGACAGCAACCTGCGTCGTCTTCGCTACCTCGCCCATAACCAGTTTGACCGGCTGCATCAATCCGGACGGATGACCCGCAAGGAGGCATATCGCTGGCTGGCACATGTGACCCAGTCGCCGGCCGGGCACGCACATATCGGGCACATGGGCGCCTATTACTGTCAGGTGGTCATCCGGGAGAGCAAAAAGCTGCTCCAGGACCCCAATCCGAACGCCGGTCGGATCCGGCCAAATATAGGAGGTGAGTATCATGCTGCCGCTCAATGATGAGCAGAGAATCCTGGTAGAAGAAAATATGGGCCTTGTGGGTAAGGTCATCAAGGACTGCCTGCAGAACCCCTCCGCTCAGGGATGCTATACCTATGACGATCTATTTCAGATTGGCTGCATCGGTCTATGCAAGGCAGCACAGACGGACCGGCCCGGCCGCGGCGCCTTCTCCACTTACGCCTATATCCTGATCCGCAATGAGATCTACAACGAGCTGGAGCGCGGTACCCGGTACGCCCGGGAGGTGTCTTCCTGCTATCTGGAACTGGAGGATGACCCGCGTCAGGAAGACTATGAGCAGCAGCTGCGCTGCAGAGAGCTCATGAGCCTGTTGGACCGGGCTGAAGCTACAGCTACCGGTATCACTGCCAAGGGGATCCGCGCCCTGCGCATGATGTGCGATGGGTATTCCTGCAGGGAGATCAGTGCCCACTACGATACCACCCCCAACAACATCACCGCCTGGATGAGCAAGGCCCGCAAGTACCTGGCAAGCTTTGCTCAGCTATCCCCATCTGTTTGATGAAGATAATATGAGCTGCCGTACAGCGAAAGAGAGAACATGCTCTCTTCCCTGTGCGGCAGCTCTTTTTTTGTTTATGGAGGATTGAGGATTGTTATATGTGTTTGAAGCCTGCCCTGTTTGCTAACCTCGCAGATCTTACCGGGTGCATATATATCTCCGATCTGCAGCCCCTGCCGAGGTGCCAAGTACTATCCGCGGTACAGCAACTGTCCGCTGAGCAGTTTCCTGCACGAGACTGGATCGATGCGCTGTGCTACTTCTCATATCAGCATCAGTGGTCGGATCCGAAGGTTCATACTCTCTCAGCTGTCAGCGCCAAAGCGCGGCTGATCCAGGGTCTGAGCCACAGTGTCGTTTCGGCATAATAATTATGATTTATTTCCTTATTTCCCGCATGGGAGAGAAACACGGAAGCGAACACCGCCGGACCGATTCTCGACCTCACAGGTACCGCCATGGGCCAGAATAGCTGCACGGACAATCGTGAGTCCCAATCCAGTCCCTCCGTCTGAGCGATTACGGGCTTTATCCACGCGGTAGAAAGGATCCCACAGTCTGGGCAAGTCTGCATCCGGGATCTGCTGTCCATCATTATCTACGACCAAGATCGCCTGACCATCCTGTTCGCTCAGGGAAACCGTGATCGTCCCACCTTCCGGCGTATGGCGCAGGGCATTGGTCGCAATGTTCCTCACCAGCTTATTCAGATGTCCCTTATCCCCTTCGATCCACAGATCTTCCAAAGTCATAGAGAGAACGATCTTTTTCTGCTCCAAACTCAGTGCCATTGACTCCCACACCTCTTTGATGAGAGGAGCAAGTGCGACAGATTCGAGATTCAGCGAGAGTCCAGACTCCAATCGTGCCAGTTCCAACAGGCTGCTGACCAGATCGGCCATCTGGTCACTTTCCTTCAGAACGATATCCAGATAGGAGTCACGCTTTTCAGGCACTACATCCTCCCGGGCACACTCTGCATGGGCCCGTAGGATTGCCAAAGGCGTTTTCAGTTCGTGCGCTGCAGAACGAGTGAACTCCCGTTCCCGCTCCAGCTGCCCCTCAAGCTTTTTCTGTGCGTCATTGAACGCAGACGCCAATACATTCAATTCCTGGATCGGTCCATCTTCACTGCACTTACCTTCCTCCACCTCACGGCAAAGCGTCTCCACCGGAACCGTGACCTGCTTGGAGAGCTTGGCGGAGAGGAACAAAAGAACAATCAGTGTCAGAAGCGCAGTGCTGATGTATAATCCCGCATCTTGTTTGAGCGCTGCCGGCAGCACATCACATTCCACTGCAATATAGTTCACCACACCATCCGGATCCGTAGTGCCGATGGCAAATCCATTCGGCGACTGCACGGCACGCTTTTCACCAGCGATCTCTCTGTCCAGAACGGCATGAGCCTCGCGGTAGGAAGCCAGCCGCCGCTCCATATTGACCGGACCGTCCTTTCCGTTACTACTCCAGGATGGGAGCAGCACGCTGCAGACTCTCAGATATGCAAAGTCCCAAGTCTTGCTCTCACCCTCTGTGGAGGTCTCCACCATCGTTTGGGTGGTGCCATCCGGATGAATGATCTCAATTTTCTGGACAGCAATTTCATAACCGGGCCGCTCTACACCGGTCACACGCGCGAAACTGCCAGTGTTACTATTTCTATATTCATCAGGATAGATGGTGTAATCCCAACCATCCCGATTTGCAATAATCCAGTTAGCCAGAGCGATTTGACCCTGATCGTCAAGGCCTTCATCGAAGGAAAAATACCATCGTTGGCCCAAGTCGGTTCCTTCTTGATTGCCCCAGCCCCATGATAACTGGCTGCGCTCATAACCGTATAACGTCCGCACAACAAATGCCATGCCCCCGTCCATTTCACTGACCTGCCCCAAAGACAGGCTGCTGAGATTACCACTCAAAATGTGGTTTGCCTGTTCTCCAAGACCAGAAGCTATGTTATTGGTGTAAAACTCATAGTGTTCATCCACACTGGTTTGAGCAGCTCGGGCGGCCGTTTTCGCACCGGATTCCATATCAGAGCAGGTGTTGCTTGTGAATAAAACCATCGTCCCCAACCACAACAGCACGAAGGTGACTGTCAAGGACTGCATCAATCGCCAACGAAGTCGACGGGCTCTTTTCTTCTCAGAACGACTCATGGTTACACCTCCTCCAGCTTATATCCTGCTTTATACATAGTCTTGATCTGGCTGCCTGCCGAACCGAGGGCAGCGCGCAGGCTCCGAACTCTCACGTCCACGGCCCGATCTTCGCCTTCAAAGTCAAGCCCCCATACCTTGTCCAGCAACTGCTCACGGCTGAGCACACGATCCTGATTGCGCATGAGGCACAAGAGCAGGTCGTACTCTCTGGGCGATATCTTCACTTCTTCCTGCCCGACCAAACACAATCTTCGATTCGTGTCGAGCGTGATGGCGCCACAGGTAATGAAACCGGCCGGATTACCACCATTTCTCCGCCGAATGAGTGCCTGCGTTTTGGCAAGAAGGATGGCCAAAGAAAAGGGTTTTACTACATAATCGTCACACCCCAGCGCATAGCCCTTCAGAGTATCCTCCTCGCTACCCAGTGCGGTAAGAAACATGATTGGAACATTGCTCTTCTTTCGTACAGACTGACAGACGGCAAATCCATCCAAACCCGGCATGAGAATATCCAGCAAAATCGCATCGTAGTCATTGTCCCGAAGGATGTCCAGTGCCTCTTCTCCGTTCCGAGCCAAGTCGCAGCTTAGTCGGTGTGCAGTGAAATAGTCCAAAACAATGTTCCGGATACGGGCTTCATCTTCCACTAACAGGATCTTTTCCATGGGTCATCCCTCCTTTCGCTGTCATGATAACAAAAACTTGTGTCGAAATGATGACCCCTTTCATTATACCGCACTCATCTGTGTTTTGGACAGTGTATGTTCCCCCCCCAATTTCCTATCGCGCAGGTTGGACAAGCATGATATAATGAAAATAACCGATGTAAACGAAAGTTGACAGACTGGAATTGTCGTTTGGTAGACAAGATTGCATCCTGTCCATATACTCGAAGGTGAAAGGAGGCGGTACGAATGACTCTGGGCGAACGGATTGCAAGTCTAAGAAAAGAAAAAGGTCTGTCCCAAGAGGCGCTGGGCGAACTGGTGGGGGTAACCCGTCAGGCGGTCAGCAAATGGGAAGCAGATAAGACCCTACCCGACGTAAACTACTGCGTGGCACTCAGCAGGGTTTTTGAGGTGCCCCTTACGCGGCTTCTTGACCTGGAGGATGAGCAGAATGATGCCCCGGCCGACGAGCTTGACGAACGGCAACTGAAACTCGTGGAGCAGATGGCCCGGCAGTATGCTGAGGCGCAGCGCCGCATTCGCCGTCGGTACCGCTGGCCACTGATTCTTTTGGCTTCCGCTCTGCTGGTTGGAGCAGCCTGGCTATGGGAATGGCTGGATGGAATGAACCGTAGAGTGGACTATCTCTCGGGCGAGATGGCTGGTATGCAGGGTGAAATCGTCTCCGGTGTGGGCGACCGCGTACAAGAGAGTCTGCGGGAAGAAAGCAGCCTCATTACTGACTACACCATTGATGTGGCCAAGGCAGATATCTTGGAAAACACCATCACATACCGGATAACCGCAAACTTAAAAGAAGGCAACAGCGGCACCATAGTGAGTTTGATGTCCAGAATAGGTGAATCCGTATTCGAAGCGGAAACTGTTCAGAGCTCAGGTCTTATCTACTCTGGCGAGATCACCTGTCCGATAAGCGATGATACGGGCGTATACCTTGTAGTGAAACAGGATGAGCAGAGCAAAAGCGAACTGTTGGAAACACTCTCACTGGCCAATGACTATAATATCCATATTGAGGGGTGGAGCCGCAGGGCGTCCGTGGAACATGGCGGTCTAAACAAAACACCTTATGAGCCTGTGGAAGTACACATCTCCATGTATGAGGCGTCAGGCCTTCCCTATCCTCCCAAGGGCACTAAAACAGCGTTAGGCGTCTATATCAATGATCGCTTGGTCAAGGAAGTGCCGATTTCTCTGTCTAATCAAAAGGAAAGCTATCAGGAATGGCGCCTAACCGGAGAATTTGATATCCCTATGCAGGATGTCTCAACACAGACAGGGGACGTTGTCACCTTCGTCGCTCTGGTCGCGGATAACTATGGACGGAAGGCTTCCTCCGTACTCAGTCGATATAAAATTCTGGAGGGCAAGGAACTGGAGTACCTGGCATACGATATGTTGGATCTCACCGGCCAGACCTATGGAACGGAGGTGTGGCAGTGAAGCGGTATCTGCTCAGCTATCTTGCAGCCTATGTAGCTTCTCTTGCTGCCTTCGGTGTCATAATAGTCATTGCCATTTCCAACTGGTTCTTTACAGACAGTCCTTTGTGGTTTGATGTATTGGGCGTCATTGTAACGGCTCTGCCGGCATTGGCTCTGGGAGAAGTGTTAGGCCGTCGCTTCAAGGCAAAACAAGCAGGAAGACCTCTGCGCGGCTTGCTGATCCTGCTGGCAATCATGGCAATACTGGCGTTTACAACAGAACTCCACGAGTATCTATATATCGCCTCCTGGCCTGGTTTGCTGATTGGCAACGCGCTGCAGACAGTTTTCGATGTTAGTAATCACTGGGATGGTGCTTTTGTCCTGTTGGGCAATCTCCTTCTTCCATTGCTCTTTCATCTGGGCTGGCGCTGGGGTACTGCGGAATAAACGTAAGCGCTTAATAACCGCACGGGATAAAAGACAAAAAACCACCCATTCGGGTGGTTTTTTCTTTTGCTGTTTTTTGCCTGCGCGCATTTTTCAGCGGCAGATGCGCGCGATGCGGTCGCTGATGAAGGTCAGCAGCGCGTCGAAGGTGCGCCCTGTGCGCTTTTCAATGCTGTATACGCTGATGCGCTCGTCGCCGTCCTGCCCAATGAGCGTCACCTCGTCCCCCACCTTGCAGGGAATGCCGGTCACATCGATGATGGACTGGTCCATGCACAGCTCAAGAAAGCGGGTGCGCCGGCCATGCACAAGGATGGGCCCCTGCCCTCTGGCATAGTCCACCGGGATCCCGTCGGCAAAGCCGACGGAGAGCGTGGCGAGCTGCAGGTCGGTGCCGCTGCGGAACTTCTGCGGATAGCTGATGCTCTCGCCCGCGGGCATGGTGTGGAGGTTTGTGATATAGGCGCGCAGAGTGATGATCTCCTGAATGTCGACCGGCTCAACGCCGTCCTCCATCACGAGATGCCCGTAGAGGATGCCGCCGACGCGTACGCTGTTGTGGAAAGCCTCCTTGAACCAGGTCACCGCCGCGCTGTTGCAGCAGTGGACATACTGCGCGCGGATGCCCGCCGCCTCGATCTGCCGCAGGCCCCGCATAAAGCGGTCATGCTGCTCGATGGTGAAGGCGTCGTTCACACAGTTCGTCGCCGTAGCAAAGTGCGAGTACACGCCGCACACGGAGAGGTGCGGACAGGCGGCAAGCGTCGTGAGCAGCACCGCAAGATCCTCGCCCGGCCGGACGCCCAAACGGTTCATACCGGTCTCGATCTTGATCTGAATGCGGCCGACACGCCCCTCTGCCGCGCAGAGCTCTTCGTAGGCAAGGGCGCACTCCGGTCGGAAGATCGAAATGATGATGTCGTTATGCAGCGCGATATGATACTGCTGCGGCGCGATGCCGCCGAGCAGCATCAGGTCGCAGGCCACGCCGCGGCGGCGCATCGCGGTCCCCTCGCACAGAGCGCCCACGCCGATCACGCGCACCCTGCAGTCGTTCACCAGCACATCGGTGATCTCCTCAGCGCCGTAGCCGTAGCAGTTGCCCTTGACGACCGGGATCAGCGTGACCTCCGGCCCGACATGGCGTTGGAGCTTGCGGTAGTTTTCGATCAGCGTCGCGCGGTCAAGCAGAAGATAACCGCTCTTTTCCAAAATATCGTCATTCTTTGCAATATCCATGGTCGTTTCCTTTTTCCGCCCTCCCGCCTGCAATCTGCCGCGGGAGGGTCTGCACCCTTCCGCGGGAAGGAGAAAAGAGCCGAAGCGGCCGGTACGGCGCTCCGGCTCTTTTCTGGAGAGAGCTTTTTGATACTCTATGCGTTTTTCCTGTGCGTTCTTCTTAGAACAGAAAGTGCGCGATGGGGCAGACGATCAGCAGGCTGATGATAGTACGCTCAAGGAAGATCACGAACAGCTCCCAGATGTTGAGGGGCAGCTTGGAGCCGAGGATCAGACCGCCGACCTCGGAGAGGTAGAGCACCTGCGTGACGGAGACGACCGCGACGATGAAGCGGGTCATGTCGCACGCACCGGCGCCCGCGATCAGGATGGACGGGGTAAACATATCGGTAAAGCCGATGATCATCGTGGAAGCGGCAGCGGAGGCATCCGGCACCTGCAGCAGCTTGAGCAGGGGCAGGAAGGGCGTGCCGAGGACCTGGAAGATGTTGGTGTAGTTGGCGCAGATCAGCGCAATGGTGCCGATGCACATAACGGTGGGCAGGATGCCGAACCACATATTACAGGCGTTCTTTGCGCCGTTCTGAAGGAACCCGCCGATGCCGGGGAAGTGAGAAACGCGCTTGAGCGCGAGGTCCATGCCGTACTCGCTGGAGCTCTTGTAGCCCTCGGGGATGGTCTCAGGCGCAGCTTTGCCCTCGATCACATAGGTCTCGGGCTTTTTGTGCAGGGGCCACAGCAGCGGGCAGATCAGCGCGCAGATGATGCCGACGAAGCAGATGAGCAGGTAGTAAACGCCGAAGTACTGCACCATCCCGACCTGATCGAGCACGACCAGCGCAAAGGTGATGGAAACGGCGGAGAAGAGCGTCGCGATGATGCTCGCCTCCTTAGCGGTGTAGTAGCCGCCCTCATACTGGTTGAGGGTCAGCATGACACCGAGCGTGCCGTCGCCGATCCACGAGGTCACGCAGTCGACCGCGGCGCGGCCGGGGACCTTGAAGAGCGGGCGCATGAGCTTCGTCGCCAGCGCGCCGACATACTCGAGCAGACCGAAGTCGGTCAGCAGCGGCAGCAGGAAGGACGCGATCACATTGATGATGACCAGCGTGCCGATCAGATCATAGAGCACGAAACCGCCTTGATCGGCGCTGGAGATGGCATAGAGGATGCCGCTCCCCTTGTCGGCGCCCAGCTCAAGAAATGTGATCCACGCGAAGATCGCACCCAGCACACGCACGACGATCCAGAACGGACCGCAGATGAAGCAGCTGTTAAGTACGGGGCTTTCCATGATGAACTTGGGCTTTGCCAGCGCCACGAGCGTCATCACAGCGGAGATCGTCACGATCGCCACGCTCAAAATCGGCAGGAATCCACCGATCGCACCGGCAATAATGTCCGCGATGATCTTGACCGTGACCGTCCACTCGCCTGCCGCGTTTTTGACCGGGATCATAAAGAGAATAACACCGATCGCGGACGGAATGATAAACATCGCTTTCAGTTTACCTCTGTTTTCCATATTCTTCCTCCTCTTATTGTTGAACATATAAAAATGTTTCTTTTTTCTTCCCACATTTTTTATATGTTCTCAACAAGCATCTTTACCTTTCTTTTCCAGAAAGTCAAGTGCCAGTTAGGCCTTTGCCTTGTGTGCCACATGGCATATGCCGTCCGGCTGAACAAGCGCGCCAGTCGCTGTCCTCCCTCAGTAAGCTCAGTCTGGAGGATTTCCGCAATGTGGAGCAGTCCGCAAATGCGGCGAGGAACGCCCAAAAGGCAAAGTATCAGGGAATGCTCTCCCGAACATCCCCATATCATACAATAACTCTAACTCTATGATACGGAGGATACTTTCATGAACGAGCTGCAAGCCTTTGAAAAGCACCTGCGCGAAAACGAGAAAAGCCCCGCCGCGATAGAAAAATACCTACGCGACGTCCGCGCCTTCCTGCTCGATGCTGAACACAGGCAGGAAGATCACCGTCTCTGTTTCCAAGTAATTCAGGTAGCAGCCGACGGCGCTGATTCCGCCGGTCAGAGCAAAGGGTAAACTCACCGTGTCCAAACAGCAGTCCCGAACCTCTCGATTCACCCTTTGCTCGAAGCAACGACAGCGGGCAACTGTACAGCGCTGTGCGATCATGATTTTCGGCAAAAATGCGGTCGCTGATAGCAGGGCTTGTCCTGGCTGCGGCTCAGATTCTCTCTTGTGAATACGATCTTCTGTGCCGCTTCGTCCAGTCCGGCGTCCTCTACAAAGACTCATATGAATTACCCATCAAACCATCTGTATGCAGTAGCCTTCCTGTTCTTTGCCTTTGGCAGGCGGAAAGGCAGCAAAATGAAAGGGTATCATTTCCACTACTGCTTTCTCCTGTCCGTAAAACATCGAAGGATTGTTTTCCGTAAAAAACAAGGACTTAATCCCATTTATACTTGCAAAAGATACCATCGGTTGACAAGGGCAGACAATGCTTTCCAGCGAGCAATCCCTGTATGTCTCATCCAGCTCAGGCCGCCGCGTAGCGCTCCGCCTCAATCGCCGATGGGAAACCCGGGGTACGGCTCCGCCCAGGTCAACCCTTCATAGGCCTTCCACTCGCCGGTGCGATTGTCGATAATGAAATGAAAATCTCCGAAGCCCTGAGCAGATGTCTTTTTCCCATTAAAGGATAGATTTACCCGGCAGGCTTGTGCATCCGATATTGTCGTGAGTTCAACGGGAATGCCCTCGCTGTATTTTGCAATGAGGTCAACTCGCTTATCAGCCATTTTTTCCGGAGGTTCAGCCTCGGGCAAGAAGATGTCATAATAGTCGACGCCTTCCTTTTTCGCCACATCGTCCCAGTATTCGCGAAGGATTTTATCATATTCTGCCGCGCCTATGCTTTCCCCTGTTTCAATAATACGATATCCAAGTGCCCCATCAACGGAGTCAATCTTCTCAAAGGTATAGCTCACATTTTCCCATGCGTTATCTCCAAATTGTTCCAGCACAAGATAGTGCTGCCGCACCGCGATCGCGGCATAGTAATCGATGCGTGTCGTAGAATCGACTTTCTCTGTATTTGCCCATTTGAGAACGGCTTCTCTTTCCGCATCCTCCAACGGCAGCGCAGCTGTCAGCGCTGACATTCCCGGGAACTCACAGTGCGGCAGGTTTCCTTTCTTAGCGCTCGCCAGATCAGTACTTCCGGACAGATACGAAATGTAATCCCGAGCAGCATCTTCTTGTAACATTTTTTCAGCAGAAAATACCCTTGAGTCCGGGCATTTCACGTTCAGCACGATCCCGCTATCATTCAGGAAGCGCTCCAGCACCTCCTGAGAGTCGGCGCAAAGCTGTTCATACTGCGCCTTGCTGACAGGATCGTTTTCCAGCCACTGCACATCGGACGGCAGCACCAGCAGATACACATACTCATCATCGGCTCCGAGGACATACTCGGCGATGCCGAGAATCTCGGGGACAGGCAGTGCGTCATAGCCCCTCCATTCCTTGAAATTATCCCAGCTCATAGCGACCAGCCACCATACGTTGCCCATTCCCCCGTCGGGATACGCCGCAAGCGCGTTCTTTTCCGACAGATGGAACAGCATGATCCCATATCCCAGATAGGCAGTCCCCTTGTCGCAGGCGGAGAGCTCTGCAATATCCTCCCATGCAGCGGGAACGGTGAGCGTCAGCGACAGCGTCGGCTCGGTGAGGGTTTTCATTTCCTCCTCGAGCCGGAAGCTCTGCTCCATGACCTTGAGCTGGCCCTCCTCTAATTTGGCCTGCCACTCGTCCGCGCCCTCATAGCTCCAGTACGATTCGATCTGATAGAAGCCGCCCTCCGGACGGGGATAGAGGCTGAGCATCGTGCCGCTCTCCCCCTCCCGCAAGGTGCAGCGGTAGTGATCGGAGAAATACTTCAGCGTCCAGCCGGCGCTATACAGCTCCATCAGCTTGTCGTCAAGGCCGCTCCCCTCCGTGACAAGGAAGTAAGCGCCTGTTCCCGCGCCCGAGCGCCAGAGCGGGCTGTCGCCCTCGCGCTCCCACCCGTCGAGGACGCGGATGCTCCACGCATCGGTGTAAACGCGGTCGGCATCCTCTGCCGGCTCGTCGCTCTCCCCAAAAAAGCCCTCCGGCAGAGGGGAATCCCCCTCGGTGTACGGCCAAGTGATGTGGAAATTCCGGTAGGCGTCGCCGTCAATGCAGAGGTAGACGTTGCCGTTGTTCACGACCGTGTGCCGCACGCCGTCCGTCGTGGTGACATAGAGCTCGATGCTGCTGCCGGCAAGCGGCTCCATACTGCGGACATACCGACCGCCGCTCCTGTTGATGAGCGCGACCACCTCGGCGAACTCCTCCGCGTCAAAGTCCTTGTACTGCTTGTCGGGCGTCTGCGGCATGGTCGTCAGCTCGATGCGCGCCACGTCCTCCACGCGCAGCTCCTTCGCCCACTTCATCGTCGCGCGCTCGGGATTCGTCAGAAAGCACGCCGCCACGACGACGCACACGGCGACCGACGCCGCGACCACCCAAAACGCGGGCTTTTTGTAGCGCAGCGCGTTCTTCACGCGCGCACCCACGCCCACCTCGCCGAAGGCGAGCGGGCAGGCGGCGATCATGCGCCGCGGCACGCTGCACGCAAGCAGCGCGCTTGAGTAGGCCTTGACCTGCCCCGCGTCCATGCCGCGCAGCACGCGCTCGTCGCAGGCCAGCTCGATGTCGCGGCAGAGCAGGGTATAGGCAAGCCACAGCAGCGGGTTGAACCAGTAGACCGCCAGCAGGGCAAAGCCCAGCGGCTTCCACCAGTGGTCGTGCCGCGCGAGGTGCGCGCGCTCATGCGAGAGCACACTCCCCCGCTGCGCCTCGTCCAGCGCGGAGGGCAGATAGATGCGCGGGCGCACAATGCCGAGGATGAACGGCGAGGGGACCTCGTCGCAAACATAAATATTCTCCCGCAGCGGAATGGAGGCGCTCACGCGCCGCCGCAGCCGCAGGTAACTCACGAGCGCATAGAGCAGCATCGCCGCGAGGCCGATGAGCCACACCCAGCCCGCGAGATAGGTCCACACATAGAGCAGGTTGACGCTTGCCAACGGCGCGGCGGCAAAGCTCTCGCTCAGCGAAGGGTTCACCGCGTTGTCGATGAACTCCACGCCGCTCGTGATGGTCGGCGCGGGGTCGAACCGCACGACCTCGGGGCTGAGGGTCTCCGCACTGGGAATGAGGCTCAGCGCGCTCTCGATGGAGAACGGCAGCATCAAGCGCAGCGCGACCATACCCCAGAGCAGGACGTTCACCCACTTCGGGGCCCTTTTAAGCACGAGGCGCAGCGCCAGCACGACCAGCACCAGCCAGCTTGCCGAAATGCTCAGATTGAGGAGCTTGAGAAAAATACCGCTCATACGCTCACGACTCCTTTCCGTATGCGTCGATCATCTCCCGCAGCGCGGTGACCTCCTCCGCCGAAAGCGCCTTGCGCGCGGTGAAGGCCGCGACAAAGGCGGGCAGCGAGCCGTCAAAGGCATCCTCCACCAGCCGTTCGCCCTGCGCGGCGTAGTATTCCTCCCGTGTGATCCGCGCGGTGACCACGCTGTTTTCATTTTGAAAAATGCCCCGCTCGCAGAGCTTGCGCAGCACGGTATAGGTCGTCGGCTTCTTCCAGCCCCATTCCCTCTCGCACAGCTTCACCAGCTCGCCGGAGCCGATCGGCTCGTGCTTCCATACAAGCTCGGCAAACTGCGTCTGCACCGTGCCCATTTTTCTTTCGTCCATCGTCGGTCTCCTTTCGGTTTATTTTGGATAAACCATTTTCTTGCTGTGAGTTTATCATGGATAAATCATCCATGTCAAGACCCTTTTTCCCGCGTGAGGGCAAAAAACAAGCACCCGCCGAAGCGGGTGCTTGTAAGAAGAGCTGTTAACGCTTGGAGAACTGCGGAGCGCGACGGGCGGCCTTGAGGCCGTACTGCTGATTTTCCTTCATTGAATTACCCTTTGTTTTCAAGGACTATGCACATTTATCTTGATATTTAGCCCTTTGTTTAGCCCTTTTGTGAAGAGTTTTCTATGGTGAGACATCCTGCCGCTTCGGGGCAAAGGCACTGTTGATTGTTGCCGCAATATCCTCGGGACGATTATATTTGACCTTTGCATAGATATCAAGCGTCTCCTTGATATTTTCATGTCCAGCCAGATACTGCACCGTCTTCGGGTCCACATTGGCATAAATCAAATTGGTGATGTAGGTACGGCGCAGCTGGTGAGTCTTGACTTGAAAATCCATGCTGTAGATGACTGTATTGTTATGGGTGGCGCGCTGACCCAAAACAGGGGTGACGGTGCGCTTCAGCTTCTCTCCGTTTTCAAGATAACGGGTATAGGTGCGCGGCTTGGTGGAGCGAACCGTGACGTACTTCCACAGGCGCGCAAATTGCGTGTAGGACAGTGGACCGCCGTCGATGCTGCTGGCGAAGACATATTCGGAGGTCGACTTTGACTTGACTTCCTTCAGGCACTCAACGAGCTGCGGCGGAATTGGGATATTCCGGCGTGCAGCCTTTGTCTTCAGCTGATCCGATATGACGGGACGGTTGTGCTCGGTGTGCCAAGCGCGGCAGACTCTTATCGTTGGCGTCTTTCCGTCAAGGTCGATGCTATCCCATTTCAAAGCAAGTGTTTCCTCACGGCGTAGGCCGGCATATAGGCCAATCATGACAAACGGATAGGGAGGCAGGCCGCGAATCGCATCCAGCAGGATTTTTACCTGCTCGTCTGTCAAAGCTGTCGTTTCCTTCGGTGGTTTTCCACCTTTGGGGTTTAAATCTGCGGCAGGGTTGTCCTGGATGATGCGGCTTTTGACCGCGGCCTCGAAAATCAGCTTGTAGAGCATCTGAACAGATTGATAGACCGACTGCGACAGCTTCGATGCCGGGAGAATGGCCAGATTGATATCATCCGGCGTCACATCTGCCATGAGCTTATCCCCCAGCGGCTTGATAATATGCTGTTTCACCTTGGAGCGGTAATCCGCGAGGGTCGTTGCCCTAATGTTGGCCGTCTTCATTGTCAGCCACTTTTCGCAGTAATCGGCAACCGTTGGATTTTCAAGCCGGAAGGTTGCTTCCGCGATCTGCCGCAGAGCCTCGGCTTTCTTCGCCTCCAGCTCCTCGGGGGATTTCGCACGGAGCGAAACCCGCTTTCCATCGGCATCGACAATTCGCGTTCGGTAATAGGTATAGCCGTTGATTACATCGGTGCTATACTGGGGCGTTTGCTTTTTCGGGCGGCCCATCAGTTAAGCTCTCCCTGTTGACCGCTTTCCAGCATCCGCTTGACCTCCTTATCGAAGTCGGAGGAGATTCGCTGCGTTTTGTTGAACTCGGCATATTCGGTTTCCGCTTTCTTCTTTGCGGCCTGAGCGGAAATGCGCCCCTTGTCCGGAAGTATTTTATATCTGCGAAAGGTCAGAAACTCATTTACGCTGGCGGCAAATTCCTCCATCGTGAAGGTGTTTTCCCGCTCGATCAGGTCTTCGATGTAGTCGAAATAGCCAGTGACGGCGCGCTCCAGCTGACGGATTTGTTTTTCCTCGAGATAGTTTTTCGCGACGGAGACATCTGACTTTAAAATGCGTCCATCCGGCGCGTGCTTCCATGTCATCAGTCCCATGTTGTCTTTGCTCCGGTCAGCGTGGGAGTAGACGATCTCGGCCGCAGTCTGACCGACAATGGCATAGTGAAATTTGTTCTGCACCATGGCGTAGAAATCATGTGTGATCTGGGAATTGCGGTCATAGTCGATGCTGCACTCGGCGAAAATATCTGTGATCTGCTGCCAGATGCGGCGCTCGCTGGCACGGATTGAGCGAACGCGCTCAAGCAGCTCACGGAAGTAATCTTTTCCGAAAGCGGTCTTTCCCTGTTTGAGCCGGTCATCGTCCAGCGCAAAGCCCTTTGTCATGTACTCCTTCAAGACGCCGGTGGCCCAGATACGGAACTGCGTTGCGCGGTGGGAGTTGACGCGATAGCCGACAGAAATAATGGCATCCAGATTATAAAACTGTGTGTCCTTGGTTTGCGTTTTTCCTTCAATCGCACCGTGCGGAGTGGTTGTTGCAAATTTTGCAACAACCACTTCCTCCTGAAGTTCACCCTCCGCAAAGATGTTCTTCAGATGTCGGCTGATGGAGGATTTGTCCACGCCGAACAACTCGCCCATGGCTTTTTGCGTGAGCCAAATGGTTTCGTCCTTGACAACGGCGTTGATTGAAATATCTTCTTCCGCTGTGCGATACACCAAAAATTCAAACTGATTATCCATTTCAACAATCCTCCCTTGCCACGGCTCGGAGGAAATGGTAGAATGATTCCGAGCCGTGTATGAGTGTTTCCCTTGTGCATTGCTTTCCGCCGCTCCAGAGTATCAGTCTGGAGCGGCATTTTCATTTTGAGCTGTCCGGTGTTCCATCGGCAGCTCTTATTTTTTTCCTCGGAGTTTGTTCGTTTGCTAACTCTGCATTGATGATTTTCTTTATCTGAGACTGTCCATCCAAAAGATAATCTTTTACGAGCTTTATTTTCTTCGGATCCCATTTTTGGTATATGGCACCGCTTACGGTATCTTCTGTGATTGTCTCGTTATCCATCCCGCAGATTTCATGGACGGTCAATAGTAAATCGGTATCAGCATCTTCAACAGAATCCTTCAGGTACATGTCTGGAATGCCAACATTAACAGAAACTGCGCATACTATGCGGTTACCATCCTCTATGGTTTTCTTTGCTTTCTCTTGTGCTCGAAGCTGCTCAGCTCTTGCGGCGACCTTTTCTGTATCAATATCCAAAAGCAAGTTTTCAACCGAAATATCAAGGGCGCTTGCTAATTTAGTAAGTTGCTCAATTCGCGGTGCCAATCTTGCCCCTCGCTCATATTGCCGTAGTGTGAAAACAGAAACATTCGCAAGAGCAGCCAATTCTGCTTGAGTCAGCCCACGTTCTTTTCGGTAAAAGCGTATTCTTTCGCCTACTCGCATCAAAGCATCACCTCATATGTACGATAGCACTATTTTTGCGTAAAAGCAATACAAAGTAGTTCAAACGAGCAAAATTTCACTTGACAAGTTCAAATGACTGATGTATTGTTTCCTTAGTGGTTCGATTGAACTATAATCAGGAGGTGAACAACTTGAAGATTCAAACGCAGAAACTCAAAATTGCTATGGCACGCGCTTGCATGAATGCGAACGACCTACAAAAAGCGGCAGGAATGCCGCGCCCAACACTCAATAATGCGATTTCTGGCCGTGGCGTAAGTCCGAAAACAGCTGGCCGCATTGCCCACGCGCTGGGCATTGACGTGACGGAATTGGTGGAGGTGCCTGACGGTGACTGATTTGATCACTCGGCAACAATTGGCCGAACAAATTCCTTGCGCTCTCAGCGTGATTGATGAGGCCCGTGCATCGGGGCGGTTGGCATACATCCAGCTTGTGCCTGGTGGCAAGGTATTCTTCAAACCGGAGCACATTGAGGCATGGCTGGCTCGCTGCACACATCCGGCAAAGCCGCTGAACGCTGTTGCAACAA
>OGNF01000984.1_pt1 | contig 28592 bp, 21 predicted proteins | sample 1573321 | NCBI WGS metagenome assembly OGNF01 (sample SAMEA2581911, study PRJEB24529) | metagenome | biome: Human gut stool | place: China | collected 2011 | reverse complement strand
GGTATAAACCAGCAGATTTACAGTCTGCCCCATTTGGCCACTCTGGTATTCGCCCTTTTGCTCTGCAAAGTTACGTCAATTTTATTTATCCACCAAATTTATTTGTACTTATTTGTGTTTTTTAACAGTACAGCCACTCCCCAAGCGGGAAAATGGCTGCACTGTCTTATAGGTATATTAGCCCAAGCGGGCCGGAGAGTTACTTGCGGAGTTTAAGGCTGCGGGCGGCTGAGGCGGTGCGCGCCTTCACGAGGTAAACGCCGGCGGGGAGATGGCGCAGGCCGAGTTCCGATGTTCCGGCGCCGAGACGGCGTTCCATGAGCACTCGTCCAGAAATGTCGGCAACCGTTATCCGGCCCTCTTCGGGAAGCGTCACTGTAAGCTGCTCAGCGGTGGCGGCGAGGCGCAATGTGTCGTCGGAGATTCCCTCTATGGCGTTCGAGCCGCTCTGACGTACAATCACCGGCATCGTCGTGGCGCCATCGGTCACGCTGATGGTGGCGGTGCGCTCGGGGATGCTGTTCGGTTTTTCATCAACCTCTATCTTTAAGGTGTCGACGGTCATGCCGTTGGGTTCGCCGACCACGCGGCACCAGTCGGCGTCACTCTCGGCCGACTTGCGGCCATTAATGGAGAAGTACTCGAAGTCGTAGGTTCCGGCTTTCCAGTCGGCCTGCACTTCGGCTTTCGCGCCCATCGGGAGCGGCGCTATGACGGAGTGGCGGATACTGGGATAGATGGCGTATGAGGTATGGTTGTGGCCGGCGGGGAAGTATGAGCTTACCTCTATCCACTTGCCGTCCTTCTCCATATAGGCGGTGCCGTCGGAGCCTCGGAACTCTGCCATGGCAAATGCCACGTCGGCGTTCCACCTGGTGTCGGGGATGCCGTCAACCACTATAAAGAACTCGTCGCTGACCACCGGTGCCGTGGTAAAGGGGAAAGCGGTACCCTGGACCATGCCGGGAGTCTGTGAAATATCGAGTTCAAAGACGTCCCACCACCAGCTTTCTATCTTCTCGCCGGGCAGGCCGTTCTCGCTGGTGTAAAGGTGTACGCCCACGCTCGCTATCTGGTCAACCAGCTCTTCGGTGTAATTTTTGGTGAAGAAGACCGTCACGCCATCGATGAACGCCGGGACCGAGGGAGCGGAGAACTTCTCGGCGTATCGGGTTATGCCCATTGAGTTGGAGCCGGGGAATGTGCCGCTGCCTTCGAGGTCGAAGGTAGTCAGGTTGTCGCCGGGCAGCAGGTTATTCACTGAGCCGGAATACTCGGCGCTCACCTCCACGCGGTCGCTGGAGGTGCCGTGCAGGTTGCTGACGGTGAGGTCGGCGCCCCAGTCGTGCTGGAAATAGTAATTCACGTCCACGCTCTCGGTGTCGGCCGTCAGCATGGCGGTATTGTCTGGCTGCACTCCGGCGATGCTCCACTGCCAGGAGTCGGGATAACCCTCCGAGGCGTCGCGGAAGGTGACGGTAGCCATCGGTGCGACCATCGGTTTGTGCGTCGTGGCATAGCGGAAGGTTGCGGGCGGCAGGATATGTGCCACCGGGGCGGTGCCGGTAACGGATACAAGTCCCGGCTTCGTAAGCGAGGCGGTGTGGCCTTCGGCGTCAGTGACGGTCAGCGACACATCATAGTCGCCGTCGCGCGTATAACAAACGGTGGGATTCTGCTCCGTGGAGGTAGAAGGTGTGGCGCCGGGGAAAGACCATTGCCACGACACGGGATTGCCTTCCGAGAGGTCGATGAAGTCGATCTTCTCACCGGTCATGGCTTCGATTTTCGTCACCGGCACGGCGCCGGTAATCTCGATGCCGTCGATGTAGAAATCGCCCTGGTAGCCGCCGGTCTTGAAAATCTCGTCGTCGGTACCGTAGGTATATTTAAAGCGTATTTTAGCCTTCTTACCTGCGTATGAGGCCAGCGAGACGCCCACATGTCGCCACTGCGACGGCTTCTCTCCCTCCTCGTCGAGCGAGGTATAAAGGCACTCCGAAGTGGCGAAATCATCGGTGGAGATATGTATCTCAAGGGCGCATACGTCCTTCCAGTTGAGCGAGAAATAGAGCCAGCAACGCAGCATGGCGTTGTCGGGGATAGAGATTTCGGGCGACGTCACCCACGAAATTTCGCGTTTGAACACCTGGTATGGAACGTCGGTATAAAGCGACTGAGTGTCACCCTCGCGGATAGAGGAGAAGGGAGTCGGGGCATTTTTCAGTTGCCAGGTGACTTCTTTGGTCGGCTCCACGGTCCAGCCGTCGAGGCCATTCTCGAAACATTCTTCCCAGAAAGTGGTTTCGTCGGCGGTGCCGCGGCGCGAAAAATCGGCTTTGAGGTCGCCGTCGGCAGGTTCGTTCATTTTCACGGTAGTGCGAGGCGCAAGTCGTTGCGGCTCGGTAGGTTGCATCCCGGCATGAACACGTGCGGGCTGCGGCGCGGCGGCAAAAGTCGACACAGCTGCCGCGCCCAACATAAGCGTAGATATAAACCTGTTCATAAGCAAGGCAATTAAAGGTTAGAAGTATAGAAGATTATCAAAATGCAAATATAAGCAAAAAATCCGAATCCGCCAAAATATTTTTCAACAGGGGAAGTCCCTTATTCGATTGTATCGAAATCCTGCGCAAGAGGGGAAGATTGCTTATTCGGCTTTCCGGGCGGCGATATTGCATGTTTCGGTGCTGAAGGCTACGCCGAGGCGCATGCCACGTAGCTTCTACGAACGTCTGCTGTTCCGTATGTTTCGCAAAGCGAGCCATACTTCACCGATGACCCGCAGTATTCAGGTATACCTATTGCGGAGAACACCGATGTTGGAATCTGAGTCAATGATTCCTGAAAAATAAAGCGCCGAGACGAAAAAAATCGTCCCGGCATCTCCAAATTATTCTTTTTTGAGGGATTTACAGATTAGGCAATTTCATTATCGGGCATTCCATCCGTAGAATCCCGTAAGTGGCAGCTTTATTTGCTTAGGTTTACAGTATACCGCTTTCCGGCTGACGTGGTAAAGTCTCCGTCAAGGGATATTTCACCCATGTACTGGCTATACGTTACGTCAAAGTATCCGGTTACCTTTCCTCCTGTTTTTTCTTTCATGTCCATCTCCAGGATAACGGCACTTCCGGAACTGTCACGGTACGTACCGGAAAGGTTTATTTTATTTTTCGGTCCTTTGGAACGGTAATAGTACCAACCGGAGAGGGTCTTGTTGCTTTCATTTACCGAGAGAGACATAACTACTTTGTATTTGCCTATGGTTCCGGTCATTGAGCCGGTGCTCCAGGTGCGCGCAGAGGCTGACACCGTTCCTACCATAACGCAAATGAGGAGAGCGAGGATTGCGATACATTTTTTCATTTGATATACTTTTATTTGATTTAGTTACTTGTTTATTTGCCGGTGAGGAGGCTTTTGAGGTTGTGCAGGGAGGTGAGGGCCTGGAGCGGTGTCAGGTTGTCGATGTCGAGGTTCAGGATTTCCTTGCGCACTTGCGAGAGGGTAGGATCGTCGAGCTGAAAGATGCTCAGCTGCATACCCTCTTTCTGTTTGCCTATCTCCTTGATGTTGGCTTTCATCGGCTCGGGAGCGCCTTTTTTCCGCGACTTCTTATCATCTGCATTAGTGTCGGTGGCGCCCGGCGACGCGTCGGCGTGCGAGGATTCGAGGCCGTGGAGCACGCTGTCGGCGCGTTTCACTATCGAGGGGGGCATACCGGCCAGGCGCGCCACGTGGATACCGAAACTGTGTTCCGAACCTCCTTGCCGCAGCTTGCGCAGGAACACCACCTTGCCGTCGATTTCCTGCACCGCCACGTGGTAGTTGCGCACGCGCGGCAGCGAGTGTTCCATCTCGTTGAGTTCATGGTAATGCGTGGCGAAGAGCGTGCGCGGACGGCAGCGGCCGTTGTCGTGGATGTATTCCACTATGGCCCAGGCTATCGAGATGCCGTCGTAGGTGGAGGTGCCGCGCCCCAGTTCGTCGAAGAGTATCAGAGAGCGCCCGCTCATGTTGTTGAGGATGGAGGCGGCCTCGTTCATCTCCACCATAAAGGTGGATTCGCCCGACGATATGTTGTCGCTGGCACCCACACGGGTGAAAATCTTGTCTACCAGGCCGATGCGGGCTTTCTGCGCGGGGACATAGCAGCCGGTCTGCGCCATGAGGGTGATAAGGGCCGTCTGGCGCAGGAGCGCCGATTTACCCGACATGTTGGGGCCGGTAATCATCATCACCTGCGTGTCGTCGCAGTCGAGCGTCAGCGAGTTGGCGATGTACGGTTCGCCGGGCGGTAGGCGCCGTTCTATTACCGGATGTCGCCCTTCGGTGATTTCCAACACGGTGGAGTCGTCGATGACGGGGCGCGTGTAGTTATATTCAGAGGCGACGACAGAGTGAGAAAGTACGACGTCGGTCTGCGCCATGAGCAGGGCGTTGAGCTTCATGGCAGGGATATAGCGCGAGGTGTGCTCCACCAGGGCGTCGAAGATGCGGCGCTCTATGGCGTCGATTTTCTGCTCCGCGCCGGTGATTTTCTCCTCGTATTCCTTCAGTTCCTCGGTGATATAGCGCTCGGCGGCGGTAAGCGTCTGCTTGCGTATCCACTCTGCGGGCACCTTGTCCTTGTGGGTGTTGCGCACCTCTATATAGTATCCGAAGACGTTGTTGAAGGAGATTTTGAGCGAGGGTATTCCGGTGCGTTCTATCTCGCGCTGCTGTATGGCGGCGAGGGCTTCCTTGCCGTGGGTCACGAGGTTGCGGAGCTCGTCGAGTTCGGGGTCCACTCCGGCGGCGATGGCCGGGCCTTTGCCGAGTTGCGACGGCGCGTCGGGGGAGACAGTGCGTGTGATGGTGTCCACGAGGTGGTCGAGCGGGTCGATGCGGGCGGCCATGTCGCGGATTACCTCTGCAGGAGCGCCTGTCAACAGCTTTTTCAGGCGCGCTCCGGCGGCGAGGCCGTTACGCAGCGAGAGCATGTCGCGGGGCTGCGTGCGCAACGTGGCCACACGCGAGACAAAGCGCTCGAAGTCGCCCACGGTACAGATGACGTCGCGCGCGGCGTTCCCCTGCTCCGGGTTGTTGAGGAAATACTCCACGGCGTCGAGCCGCTTGTTGATGGCCTCGATGTCGAGCAACGGGAAGAGGAGGTGGCGATGCAAGAGGCGCGCTCCCATCGGCGTTACGGTATGGTCGAGCACCTTGTATAGCGACATTCCCTCGGGGCTCATCGGTTCCACGATTTCCAGGTTGCGCGTGGTGAAGCGGTCCAGGCGCACGTATTTGTCCTCCTCGATGCGGGCCAGCGCGGTGATATGCCCTATCTGCGTGTGGCACGTCTGGTCCAGATAATAGAGGATGCTTCCGGCGGCGATGACAGCCTCCGTAAGTCCCTGAACGCCGAATCCCTTCAGCGACGCGGTGGAGAAATGGCGCAGCAGCCGCTCCTCGGCCGCCTGCGTGGTGTAGACCCAGTCGTCGAGTTCGAACGAGGAGCAGCGGTAGGTGAAGTCGGCCTCGTATTGCAGGCGCGAGCCGTGGAGGCGTAGCAGTTCCGACGGACGGATATTATTCAACAGTTTGTCCACATATTCGGCCGTTCCCTGGGCGCAGAGGTATTCGCCGGTGGTGATGTCGAGGAAAGCCACGCCGACGGCGTTCTTGCCGCGGTGTATGGCAGCCAGGAAGTTGTTGTCGCGCTGTTCGAGCTGCGAGCTGGAGATATTTACGCCGGGGGTGACGAGCTCTATGATGCCGCGCTTCACGAGCTTCTTGGTGGTCTTAGGGTCTTCGAGCTGTTCGCAGATGGCCACGCGCTTCCCTTCGCGCACCAGGCGCGGCAGGTATGTGTCCAGGGCGTGGTGCGGGAACCCGGCCAGCTCCACATATTGCGCCGAGCCGTTGGCGCGGCGCGTCAACGTGATGCCCAGGATGGCGGACGCCTCCTTGGCGTCGTCGGAAAATGTCTCGTAAAAGTCGCCTACGCGGAAAAGAAGTATCGCGTCGGGATGCTTCTTTTTCATCTCGTAGTACTGCTTCATAAGCGGGGTTTCGACCGGTTTTGCCATTGCTTGCGTAAGTTGCTTAGGATGTGAAGACGGATAGCATCCATTTCGACATGGAGACGTAGATGAGCAGACCCACCACGTCGTTGGTAATCTGAATGAAGGGGCCTGTGGCCAGCGCAGGGTTTATTTTCAGTTTTTCGAGGGTGAGGGGGACGAAGGTGCCGAAGACCGTCGCGAATATCACAACGCAGAACAGCGAACATCCCACCGCGAAACAGATGGCATAGTTGTTATGCTGCGTAAGTAAGACGTAGAGGAACACAAGGCCGGAGATGACCACGGCGTTGATGAGTGCCACAAGCACTTCCCGCCCTATCTGCTTCCAGGCCTCGTTTATTTCGAGGCGTCCGTTGGCGAGGCCCTGCACCACGATGGCCGATGCCTGTACGCCTACGTTACCGCCGGTGCCACCGATTAGCGGAATGAAGATGGCCAATGCGGCCACGGCGGCAATCTGCGCCTCGAAACCACCCAGGATGATGGAGTTGACGATGCCGCCGATGATGCCTATCAGCAGCCACGGCAGACGCGCCTTGGTCTGGGTCAGTATGGAGTCGTCGGCATCGATGTCCGACGAGATACCGGAGGCCAGCTGGTAGTCGCGTTCCGACTGTTCGCGCACCTCGTCCATCACGTCGTCGACCGTTATCTGCCCCACCAGGCGCCCTATTCCGTCCACGACAGGCATCGCCACGAGGTCGTATTTCTCGAAGTCGATGGCCACCTCTTCGATGGGCGTTTCGGTGCGCACCGACACCGGGTCGGTCTCCATGACGTGCTTTATCTTGGAGACGGAGGGGTGGGTGATTAATTTCTTGAGCGGGAGGATTCCCTTGAGGCGCTTGTCGTCGTCCACGACGTAGACGTAATAGATGTCGTCGAGGTCTTCGGCCTGGTGGCGTATTTCCTTGAGGCTTTCGGGCATGGAGAGGTTCTCGTTGACCATGATCATCTCAGTGCCCATGAGTCCGCCGGCGGTGTCCTCGTCATACTGGAGGAGGTCTACGATGTCGCCTGCCTGCTCAACGTCTTCGATTTTTTGGATAACCTCGTCGCGGTCCTCCTCGTCGAGTTCCTGGATAAGGTCTACGGCGTCGTCGGTGTCGAGCAGGTCTATGAAGTGTCCGATGCGGTCGGAGTCCATACCTTCAAGGAGCTTTTTCCGGTCCTCCTCGTCGAGTTCCATGAGCACGTCGGCCTGCACGTCTTTGTCGTCGATGAGGTTGAACACCCATTCGGCGTCGTGCAGGTCGAGGTCCTGGAAAAGCTCGGCGATGTCGGCGGGATGCAGGTCCTTGATGAGGTCGCGCACGCGGTCGGTATTCTGCTCCTCGATGAGCTGTTCGAGGCTTTCAATCTGAGCCGTAGTCAAATCCTTCATTGTCAGTGTATATTAATCAATAGTGGAACGAGGAGCCGCCGAGGAACTCCCGCAGCAGCGACGTGGAGGGAATCTGCTCGGCGGGGATGGGGTCGAAGTAGCCGAGGAACTTCAGCAGGCGGTATGCCTCGGCATACTGGGGCACGTCGTGCGGTACCTCTTTGAGGAGCGGCTCGGCATACTCCTTCATCACCCCGAGTTCGAAGATGAGCGAAGAGTTGAAGGTGGCGTCGGCGTTTTCTTGAAAGGGGAAAATCCACTTTTCCTCGCCGCGGCGCACGCTCGGCCAGCGGCGTATGGTCTCCAACGCCGAGGTGTGGCGGTAACGGTGGTCGCGCACTATGCGGCGCAGCAGACGGTTGTCGGTAGTGGAAATCCAGTTGTGGTCGTCTATATGGAGCGTGGTCAGCGCCGAGACGTATATCTTGAAGAGCTTCGTGGTGTCGAGTTGCTGCGTGAGCTCGGGGTTCAGGCCGTGGATTCCCTCCATGATGAGGATGTCGTCGGGTCCGAGGCGCAGTGGACGATCTTTCTCGATGCGCGTTCCCAGCTCGAAACTGTAGGTGGGGAGGTTTATGGTCTCGCCGCGTAGCAGCGCCGCGAGGTCGGAGTTAAGGCGCTCCAGGTCGAGGGCGTAAAGGCTCTCGTAGTCGTAATCGCCCGAGGCGTCGCGCGGCGTGTGCGCACGGTCCACGAAATAGTCGTCAAGCGAAATCATCTTGGGCGTCAGCAGGTTGGTCATCAGCTGTATGCCCAGGCGCTTGCAGAAGGTGGTCTTGCCCGATGACGACGGACCGGCAATCATGACGATGCGGGTGCCGCGCTCGTGGTGCAGGCGCGTTATGTCGTTACTGATGCTGCTGATGTAGTTGTTGTGCATGGCCTCGGCCACGTTGATGAGCTGGGCGGTGCTCTTCTGGCTGACGGCGTCGTTGAGGTCGGCGACATTCGAGATGCGGATGACGCGGTTGAACTGCTCGTAGCGCTTGAAGACCTGGAACATCTTCTCTTGCGTGACGGGCTGTCGCGGTACGTCGGGGTTGGCCGGGTCGATGCCCATGAGCAGGAATCCGGATTTGTACTTCACCAGGTCGAAGGTGCCGATGAGGCCGGTGTGGGGAGCCAGGGCGCCGTAGAAGCTGTCGCAGAGGTCGTCGAGGCGGTAGAAGGTGGTGTAGAGGTTATGCTGCGTGGTGAGCAGGTGCACCTTGTCGTCGAGCCCCTGGCGGCGGAAGCGGTCTATGACGTCGCGGGTCAACCGTTCGCGGCGCAGGAAGGGGAGCTTGCGCTCGTGCAGCTCGCGCATTTTGGCCAGGATACGGCCCAGGATTTCGTCTGTAATCTCTATTTCAGTGCCGTTGTCGCGGCTCAGCAGACGGCAATAGTATCCGGCGCAGACGCTGTGCTCTATCAAGAGGCGGACGTGCGGCATCTCGGCGTCCACGGCACGGTAAAGCATCATGCAGAGCGAGCGTACATAGACGCGCTGCCCCGTTGCGCTCGTCACCTTCATGAACTCCACCTGCTTGGGAGAGAAGAGGGGGAAAGAGAGATTTTCGGTCTTATTGTTGACGCGCGCTACGATAGGCTCGAAGCCGAGTTCGTCGCGTAGCCGCTCGTACACTTCCCAAAGGCTCATGCCGCCGGTGATGTCCACATACCGGTGCAGGTTCTCGCAATATATCTTAAGATTATCCTTTATCATAATTCAGTCACTCCCGGAAACAGTCGGTTGTCAGATATTTTTGACGTATGAGCGGCGGCGGCGGTGCTGGCGGTGCGTGAAGTAGTCCCACTGGCTCTGCACCTTGGCATTGGTCTCCATCTCGGGGTTCGATTCCGCCCATTTGAAGCCACGCTTTATATAATATGGTATAAGATCCTGGAAGAGCAGAGCGTTGACACCCTTGCTCTGGTATTCCGGCTTCACGGCCACGAGCAGAAGGTCCACGCGGTCGTTCTTCCCTTTCAGTCCCTTGAGCAACGGTATCCACCCGAAGGGGAAGAGCTTGCCTTTGGCTTTCTGCAATGCGCGGCTCATCGACGGCATCGATATGCCCACGCCCACAAGTTTCTCCTCCTCGTCGACGATGATGGTCACCAGGTCGAGGTCGAGCAGGTCGAGGTATTGGTCTATGTAGTACTCTATCTGGCGGTCGGTGAGCGGCGAGTATTCGTAGAGCTGGTCGTAAGCTTCGTTCACCAGCTCGAAGAGGGCGCGGCCGTATTCCTCTTTGATTTTCTTGCGCGAAGTGTACTTCTTCACTTTCAGGCCGGTGCGTTTCTTCACGATGTCGGCCACGCGGTTCATCTTCTCGGGGATGCCGTCGGGAACGTCCATCACGAACTCCTTCCAGTCCGAATCCTTGGCGTAGCCGAGGCGCTCGATGTGCTCCGGATAATAGGGATAATTGTAGATGGTGGCCATGGTGGAGAGCTCGTCGAAACCTTCCACGAGCATGCCTTCGTGGTCAAGGTCGGTGAACCCCAGCGGCCCGATTACTCGTGTCATTCCGCGCTCGCGGCCCCAGTCTTCCACGGACTTCATCAGCGCCGCGCTCACCTCGGGGTTGTCCTCGAAGTCAAGGAAACCGAACCTCACCGATTTCTCGCCCGAGCGCTCGTTCACGGCGTTGTTGATGATGGCGGCCACACGCCCCACGGGACGACCGTCCTCGTATGCCATGAAGCATTGCGCCTCGCAGAAGTCGAAAGCGGGGTTTTCCTTGGGGTCAAGCGTCTTTACGTCGTCGCTAATGAGCGGCGGCACGTAACAACCGTTGCCGCGGTAGAGGTCTATCTGGAACTGTGTGAACTTACGCAGGTTCTTTTTCGTGGGGATGATTTTCTTTACTTCAATCATGGTGGTGGCGGGGATGAGGGGGGAATGGTCAGACGGCGAGCCAGATGAGCAGGCACGCCATTATGAGGATGAAAATGCTAATGATGAGATACACCTTTCCGGAGTTGCGCTGCTCGATGTCGAGCCTCAGCGCCGGGATGGAGCCGTACCGCTTGTCGCCCTGACAGCGCTGCGCTATGTGCTGGAGGCGCGGCATCTTGGTGGGAAGGTGCTCCAGAACCTCTTCGAGCACCTGGCCGTAGCTGCGGATGTCGGTGCTGAGGTCTTGCGGCGAGAGTGTTTCCGTCTGGTCGTAACCCACATCTATGAGCTTGAGATTCTCGGTGTATTCGGTGAAGATGATGGTTTCCGGAGTTATGGGGTGGTGCACCACATGGTTTTCCTGGATGTAGTCCATGGCGTCGAGCAGCTGGGTAAGCAGGCGGTGCAGGATTTTCGGGGTGAGGCGTTTCTCGTCGATGAGGCGGCGCAGCGAGTAGCCGTACACGTCGTCGGTGACGATGACCATGCCGAGACCAGGTATCTCCTCGAAGTCGTTGACCATCACTATGTTAGGGTGCGCCAGGTTGTAGCGCGTGTCGAACTCGCGCTCCAGCATCTCCTGCTTCTCCGGGTCGTCGGCATACTCCTTTTTCAACGCCTTGAGCATTACCCACTTGCCGTGTTTCCTCACGGTATAGACGTCATAAAACTCCTCTTCCCACTCCGGGAGAAGGGTAAGGTCGCTCCATTTGCCCGACGGGTCGTCGAGCGGTATTTTCTTCTCTTCCTTGCTGATGTATCCCACTGTTTTTTTCTTTATTGTTGTTATCGGAAGCCAAGGAGCGCGGGTTTCCATATTCGGTACATTCACGCAGGTTGGAAACCTGCGCTCCTTAGTTTTAGGATTAAATATATATGTGTCTTTTCGTCAGTCTATGATGTCGAAACCGGTGTACTTGCGCAGGCACTCGGGGATTACTATGCCCTCGGGCGTCTGGTTGTTCTCCAGCAATGCGGCCACGATGCGCGGCAGCGCCAGCGCCGAGCCGTTGAGGGTGTGGCAGAGTTCTATCTTCTTGTCGGCGTTGCGGTAGCGGCATTTCAGGCGGTTGGCCTGGTATGCCTCGAAATTGCTGACCGACGATACCTCCAGCCAACGCTTCTGAGCCGCGCTCCACACCTCGAAGTCGTAGGTGATAGCCGAGGTGAACGACATGTCGCCTCCGCACAGGCGCAGGATGTGCCAGGGCAGCCCGAGTTCGCGGAGAAGTCCCTCCACGTGATCCTTCATCTCCTCGAGGGCAGCGTAGGAGTTTTCCGGCTTTTCGATGCGGACGATTTCCACCTTGTCGAACTGGTGCAGGCGGTTAAGGCCGCGCACATCCTTGCCGTAGCTGCCGGCCTCGCGGCGCCAGCAGGGGGAGTAGGCGCAGTTCTTGCGCGGAAGTTCGTCCTCTTTCAGGATGACGTCGCGGTAAATGTTGGTGACCGGAACCTCGGCCGTCGGGATGAGATAAAGGTCGTCGAGGTTCACGTGGTACATCTGCCCCTCCTTGTCGGGGAGCTGTCCGGTGCCGCGTGCCGACGCCGGGTTTACGACGAACGGCGGCTCCACCTCCACGTAACCGGCCTCCCAGGCCTTGTCGAGGAAGAACTGGATGAGCGCGCGCTGCAGGCGTGCCCCCTTGCCGACGTAGAACGGGAAACCGGCGCCCGTTACCTTCACGCCCAGCTCGAAGTCTATGATACCGTATTTCTTGGCCAGCTCCCAGTGGGGCAGCGCGTCGTCGCCGAGCTGCGGCATCGGGCCGCCCTCTTTCACCACCACATTGTCTTCGGCCGTGAGGCCCTCGGGAACGTCGGCACAAGGGAGGTTGGGCACGGTGAGGAGCAGCTCCTCGAGCTTCGCCTCGCACTCTGACAGGCGGTCGTGCAGACCCTTGTCGGCGCCTTTGAGTTCGGCCACCTTGGCCTTGGCCTCTTCGGCGGCTTCCTTCTCCCCTTTCTTCATGTGCATGCCGATGGAGGCGGCCAGCTTCTTGAGCTGCTGCGCGTTATCGTCGCACGTCTTCTGCAGGCGACGGCGTTCGGCGTCCACATCCAGTATCTCTGTAATCACGGCGCGGCCGTCGAAGCCCTTCACCGCCAGACGGCTGATGACAAACTCGGGGTCGGCCTTGATGGTCTGTAATCTTAACATCCTTCTTATGGTTTAGAAACCGGAGAGGTTTCAGTTATTTAAAAGTTTCTTGACGCAGGCCGAGATGGCGCCGCCGTCGGCGCGGCCCGAAAGTTGCTTGGTGGCGACTCCCATCACCTTGCCCATCTCCTTCATCGACGTGGCGCCCACGGAGGCTATGATGGCAGCCACCTCTTTCTCCAGCTCTTCGGCCGAGAGCTGCTGCGGCAGGTATTCCTCTATGACGGCTGCTTCAGCCAGCTCCCCTTCGGCCAGTTCGGGGCGGTTGTTGTCCTGGTAAATCTTGGCGCTTTCGCGGCGCTGCTTCACCATTTTAGTCATGATTTTGATAGCCTTGTCGTCGGGGAGTTCACCGTTGGCGCCTTTTGCGGTCTTGGCTTCCAGGAACTCTTTCTTCACGCCGCGGAGGGCTTCGAGGCGCACGCGGTCACGGGACAGCATCGCCTTTTTGATATCTTCGCTAATCTTGTCAAACAAATCCATAACAGTACACTTTACGGTGTGCCACGCGTGGAGAGAAAAGCGGCACAAACATTACAAAATGCAAAAATAGCAAAAAAATCCGTCCTCCCCAAAAAAAATCGCGAAAAACCGCTACAGAAAAATCTATAATCCCATTAACTGGGAAAATATTAAAAAAACCAGGCTCTTCATGTGTACAACCGTCCGCGATAGCAGATAGGCCATAAAATAGATAGCCGTCCAAATTTGTGGGCGCTATTTCTGATTAATTTTGACATTTGAACATACGTTTAATGCGTGCCAAACCGGCAGCTCCAAAAATAAGCAACGCTGTGTATTGGAATGTTTTGGCGAGTCCGAAAAATACCACCCATAATACACCTTTCGTTGTTGCAGATATGGGAAGCAACATACCGGGCCGAAATAATTGTGAGTCGGGGCAATGGTATGAAAAAAGGGAGGCGAGCGCGGGGCTGCCTCCCTTTGGGTGTACCGGGCCTTTCGGGGCGCGGTTATGGGATTTATGCGGTGATTACTTGACGATTACTTTGACGGCTTTGTTGGCGGTGCGGACGATGTAAACGCCGGAGGCGAGACCGTTGCCGCTTACCTGTGCGCCGCTCAGGGTGTAGATGCGAGAGCCGGCGGGGGCGATGATGTCGCGGCCGTTGACCATAACGTTTTCAGCAGCTACGTTGATGTCGGCGATGCCGGTGGCGTCGTCAGCTTTCACGAATGTGATTTGCGGGGTGCCGTTGTTGACGCTGCGGAGACCGTAGACGTTGTATCTCTTGGCGAGGTCCGTGGGATATGCGGTCGTGGGGTTGTATGACGAGCCGCTGAAACGGTTCCACATTGCTGTCGTAGTGCCGTCGGCGTATGTGATGGTGGCCTGACGGTCGTTGGTTTCGTCGATGGCTATCGATACGTTCTTAGCCACTACGTACGTGTCGACTGCGAGAGCTGCGAGGGCGTCGGCGTTGTTGACGGGCTGTGCGTAGGGAGCGCCTTCACCTTCTTCGGTAGCGAGCGTGTTCATAACGGGGATGAACTCCACGGTGCCTTTATAGTCGGAGCGGACGCCGGAGCAGGAAGTAACGATGGTACCCGGGGCGAGGACAGAGGGCCAGGGGTCGTTTTTGCTCGAATACAGGAGTGTTGCGCCGGTGTTGTCGAAGATGTAGCAGTCGGGGCCGTTGGCGTATGAAACCACGGCTTCGCCGGCGAAGTTGAACTTCGAGCCGTTGGGAACCGCGAGCAGCTCGGCTACGGTGGAGCAGTCAATCTCTTTGTCGGGATCAACGCCGCCTGCCAACTGGTACCAGGTGACGCTCTTGAGGCCGTTGGTGCCGAAGTAAGCTTCGTGCGAGCCGCAGAGGATTACCTCTTTACCGAGGTTACCGGGGTTGTCCATGAGGTTGAGGGCGGCGCGGGGAGCGGTGCCGGAAGCGAGCTGGACCGGGATGCAGAGGGTGTAATCCTTGCAGTCGGCCGCGCCGGCGATGAGGATGTTGGAAGCTGAAGCACCTTCTGCCGTGAAGATGGCTTCGCTTATTTTCTGACCGGGAGCGTTACCCACGATGTAGCCTTTCACGTAAGTGTTGGCTATGGCAGAGGAGGGAGTGCCCTGTGCGAGGAACTGTGCCACGGTGAGGGGATTCTCTTTGGAGCCGGTTTCGCCGGGCTGGGGCTGGGGATTGTCGCCGCCGCCTTCGCCGGGCTTGTCACTGCCGGTGTAGATTCTCACTGATGTGAACTGGAGGTTGGGATTTTTGCCGTCTGCGCCGGCATTAGAGGGCATCGTGATGGTGATGTCAGAGAGAACCACTGCGGCGTCGGAGGGTGTCCATGTCAGGGTCGTGCCGCTGATTGCCATGCTTCCGCTGCTGACGGTAGGCAGGTTGTTGGCATCGATGCCCTTTACGGTTTTACCCACGATTTCGATGCCGTTGACACCGGTAAGGGTGCCGGCGATTGTCATCGTGTTTTTGGCATACAAGCGGATGGACTTGTCGGCCGCCCAATAGCGGGGGTTGGTGGAGGTGTTTCCGTTTGCGTCGAACGTGAAGGTGTAGTCGCCGAGTTTGAGCGAAGTGAGCGGGTCGATGTTCCCGTCCTTTTCTGTTCCGACAATGTCAGTGGCATTGGCGGTGGCCAGCGTGATCACTTCGGCGTTGGCGGCGCCGGTGAGGGTGGCTGCCGCCGCGAGTGCGAGTAAAATTTTTTTCATGTCAATACTTTTTTATCTGTGAATCTAATGTCTTTCCTTTTCCTGAAAATTTATTTCAGGATTTTTGTGTTGTGTTTCGGGATTGCAAAGTTAGTGATAATTCCGTGATACTCACAACTTTTTGTGTTAAATAATCATTAAGATAACATTTTTTGGGCGCGAAGGGTCATGCCCGGGTACGTTTTTATTGGTTAAAGAGTGTGTAAAAGCGGAAAAAATTCACTACTTTTGCAGCAGAAAACATCCATCCCTAAGTTTAGATGAATTATACGATTATCGACTTTATCAGCCTGTTGGGCGCCGTCTGCCTCTTCCTTTACGGAATGAAGGTAATGAGCGAGGGCCTGCAGAAGGCGGCGGGCGACCGTCTGCGCAACATCCTGGGCGCAATGACCCGCAACCGTATCACCGGTGTGCTAACCGGTATCGTCATAACCGCGTTAATACAGTCCTCGTCCGCCTCCACGGTGATGGTGGTCAGCTTCGTGAATGCCGGGCTGATGTCGCTGTCGCAGGCCATGGCCGTCATTTTCGGAGCCAACGTCGGCACCACGGTCACCACCTGGATTATCTCCGCTTTCTCGTTCGAGGTCTCCGTTTCAGACTATTCCCTTGTGATGATGGCCATCGGTGTGCCCATGATGTATATGAAGAAGGGGACCGTGAAGAGTTGCGGCGAGTTCCTCATAGGCTTCTGCCTGCTGTTCATGGGCCTCGACCTCATCAGCCAGTATGTGCCTAACCTTCAGGAGAATCCGGAGATGCTGGCCTTCCTCAAGGACTACACGTCGATGGGCTACGGCTCGGTGCTGATATTCTTCGCCGTGGGCATAGTGCTCACCATGGTGGTGCAGTCGTCGGCGGCCACGTTTGCCATCACACTGATAATGTGCGGCCAGGGGTGGATCAACTTCGAGCTGGGCTGCGCCATAATCCTGGGGGGCAACATCGGTACAACCATCACTCCTATCCTGGCTTCGCTGAGCGGCAACCTGGCGGCCAAGCGCACGGCCATGGGGCATGTGCTCTTCAACGTGCTGGGCTCGGTGATAGTGCTCTTCATCTTCGTGCCGTTCGTCAACCTTGTGGGCGACATAACGGCGGCCTGCCAGGGCACCAATCCGCTGGACATATCGCGTGCGGAGGAAGCCGAGATGGCCTCCAGCACGCTGCTCGACCCGAAAGGGGGACTCACCTCCGTGGCGCAGGCGTCGGTGGCTTTCGGCCTGGCCATGTTCCCCACCGTCTTCAACGCCTGCAACCTCATGATTATGATATGGTTCACCAAGCTCTATGTGAAGATAGTATGCTGGCTGGTGCCGTCGCGCCACCCGAAGCAGGACGACGAGTTCTCGCTCAAGTTCATCGGGCGCGGTATGCTCACTGCCTCGGAACTTGACATAACGCAGGCACAGAAGGAGATAGCCGTCTACGGCGAGCGGGTGAGCCGTATGCTGGGGATGGCGCGCGACATGATACACCTCGACTCCAAGAGCGAGAAATACACCGAACTCTACAACCGGGTGGAGAAATACGAGGAAATATCGGACCGTATGGAGATAGAGATAGGCAAGTTCCTGAACCATGTGGCCGAGGGACGCCTCTCGCCGCAGGGCAAGATGCGCATAGCCGGGATGCTGCGCGTAATCTCCGAGATAGAGTCGATAGCCGACGGCTGCTTCAACATAGCCAAGACGCTGGCGCGCCGCGACCGCAACCACGTGCAGCTGGCCGACAATGTGGTGAAGGAGATAGACCTGATGTACGACCTCGTGGGCGAGGCCATGGACAATATGCTCAACCTGCTCAAGGAGATGGAGACGCCCGAGGATGCGCTCATCATCAAGGCCTACAACAAAGAGCGTGAAATCAACAACTTCCGCAACCGCCTGCGCGACGACAACATCGACAACATCAACAACAAGATGTATGACTACCAGGAGGGTATCTTCTTCATGGACCTCATCGGCGAGGCCGAGAAGCTGGGCGACTATATGCTTAACGTTGTTGAAGGCGTGAAACACCAGTTCAGGGCCGACGGCGAAGTGTAACCTTAAAATAAAAAACCGAGACGGCGGTGCGCGGAGCCGTAGCCTCCGGGCCGCTTGAAAACCCAATAAACAACGACAATACTTATGAGATACTGTGTAATAATGTGTGGCGGCATCGGCTCGCGATTCTGGCCGGTAAGCCGCGGCGGGAAACCCAAGCAGTTCCTTGACTTCTTCGGGACGGGGCGCTCTCTGCTCCGCATGACAGTAGACCGCATACTCCCCGTAGTGGAGATGAAAAACATAATCCTGGTGACCAACTGCGCCTACGCGTCGCTCATCCGCGAACAGCTCCCCGACATCCCGGAGGAGAACATCCTCTACGAGCCGGCACGGCGCAACACGGCGCCCTGCATCTGCTGGGCAGCACACCATGTCATAGCCCGCGACCCGGACGCCTCGATGGTGGTACTGGCCTCGGACCATCTGATTTTAAAAGAAGACAGTTTCCGCAACGACATCCTGCGCGGAATAGAATATGTGGAAGAGACGGGCAACCTGCTGACGCTCGGGGTCACCCCCTCGTCGCCCCACACCGGCTATGGCTATATACAGGCCACAACGGCATGTGTGGACCGTCCCGGGATCCTGAAAGTGAAATCCTTCACCGAGAAGCCCGACCTGCACATGGCCGAAATGTTCGTGAGCAGCGGAGAGTTTTACTGGAACTCCGGCATGTTCCTGTGGCGTGCCGACTCCATCCTGAAAGCCTTCGAACGCTACGCCCCGGAGATTGCAGCCGTCTTCAATGCCGGCAATGATGTCTACGGAACCCCGGAAGAGACCGCTTTCATCGACGAAGAGTTCCCCAACGCTCCCTGTATCTCCATAGACTATGCCATAATGGAAAAAGCCTCGAACGTCTACGTCATGACAGTCGACTTCGGGTGGAGCGACCTCGGTTCGTGGAAGGCGCTTTATGAGGTGTCACCGCGCAACCGCGACGGCAACGTGACGCAGCAGAGCCGCGTGATGGCCTACGATTGCTCGGGTTGCGTCTTCCACTCCGACCCCGACAAGGTGATAGTGGCCGCCGGGCTGGAAAACTATATCGTGACGCAGTCGGGCAACGCCACGCTCATCTATCCCCTGGAGCGAGAGCAGCAGATACGCCGCGTGGTCAACGAGCTGGGCGAAGCCTTCGGCGACCGGTATCTCTGAACCGCCGCCAAACCCCGGGCGTTTTCTTAAGTAAAAAAGAAAAAGATATGTCAAATCCCGTACGTGCCAAGAAGGCGCTCGGCCAGCACTTCCTGACCGACATGAACATAGCTCGGCGCATAGCCGACACCATTGCCCCGGCCCAACTCCCCGAAGCGTGGGCGCAGCTCCCCGTGCTCGAAGTCGGTCCCGGAACCGGTGTCCTCACAACCTTCCTGCTCGAAGACCACAACGAGGTGAAGGCAGTGGAACTCGACGCCGAGAGTGTTGTCTATCTCGCCAAAGTGTACCCCCAACTCCCGGTGATAGAGGCCGACTTCCTGAAGCTCGACCTCGCCGACGTGTACCCCGGGGAGTTCCTGCTCATCGGCAATTACCCCTACAACATATCGTCGCAGATATTCTTCAAGCTGCTTGACAACCGGGAGCGCATCCCGGTGTGCTCCGGCATGCTTCAGCGCGAAGTGGCGCAGCGCATCTGCGCCGGCCCGGGCTCAAAGGTCTACGGCATCCTCTCGGTGCTTTTGCAAATGTGGTATGACTGCGAATACCTCTTCACCGTGGACGAGAATGTGTTCTCGCCGCCACCCAAGGTGAAGAGCGGCGTAATACGCCTTACGCGCAACTCCCGTACCGATGCCGGCTGCGACGAGCGGATGTTCAAGACGGTGGTGAAGACCGCCTTCGGAATGCGTCGCAAGACGCTGCGCAACTCCCTTGCCTCGCTGTTGCCCCCGGACTTCGACAAGACGCAGCCAGTGATGGGAAAACGCCCCGAACAGCTCGGCGTGGAAGACTTCATAGCTTTAACCAACCAGATAAAATCTGTAAGTATGGGTTAGAAATTATTTAATGTCTCGCTTCATAAATTCTGCGGCGAACTTCCGAATCCGGCTTCAGTTGCTATGGACCCCCCATAGTGCCATCAGCCGAATCCAAAATTTCATCCACATACTTCATAAACCAATACGATAAACAATTTCTAACGCATACTTGAAATGAGAAAATACCTCTTCGCAGTAGTGGCGCTGCTGATGGCGCTCACTGCCGCTGCGCAGGCAAAATATGTCTTTTATTTCATAGGCGACGGCATGGGGCTGGGGCACATCAACGCCACCGAGCAATACCGCCGGGACGTGCTCAAGACCCCGGAACCCCTGCTGATGCTCACTTTCCCCTACGGTACCGTGGCTACGTCATACTCGGCCTCGTCGCCCATCACCGACTCGGCGGCCGCCGGTACGGCACTCTCCACCGGCCGCAAGACCAGGAACTCGATGGTTGGGATGGCTTCCGACACCACAAATGTCTACAGCATAGCCTCCGACTTCCTGAAGCAGGGCCGCGCCGTGGGTATCGTCACCTCCGTAGCGGGCGACGACGCCACCCCCGCCGCATTCTATGCCCATGCTCCGGAGCGACACATGAGCCGCGAAATCTCCGGCTTCGCACCGAGGAGCGGAGTGCAGTTTTTCGGCGCCCCGATGTTCCGCGGCATGTATGATTCCAAGAAGAATCCCACCGACTGGGTGGAGCGCATGAAGAAGGCCGGCTACCGCCTGGTGCACAGCGCGCAGGAATACCTCGACGGCGCCCGCGAAGGGGAGAAGACCCTCATGCTGGCCGCCAAACCGCAGGGTGAACAGCTCGGATATACCCTCGACGCAGTGGACGGCGCCCTCACGCTTCAGGAGATGACCGAAACGGCTCTGGTAAACCTCAGCACCGACCCCGACGGTTTTTTCATGATGGTGGAAGGGGGCAATATAGACTGGGCCGCGCACGCTAACGACGGTGCCTCCGTGATCCGCGAAATCCTCAATTTCCAGAACGCCATAGATGTGGCATACCGGTTCTACCTCGCGCATCCCGACGAGACGCTGATAGTGATAACGGCCGACCACGACACCGGCGGAATGGCCGTGGGCCGGGCTGACAACGCCAAGAATCCGCGCCTCGACCTCATCGCATTCCAGAAAATCTCCAAAGACCGCTTCGCCGACTGGTGCCGCGACAACTACAAGGATAAAGCCCCGACGTGGGAGGAGATGCGCTCCTTCCTCGAACAGAATCTCTCGCTCTGGCAAGGTATAGGCATCACCGGGGAGGAGGAGAAGGTTATCCGCGAATCGTTTGACGCCACCTTCATCACCCACCGCGCCAAGGACCAGAAGACGCTCTACAACGACTTCAACAACTTCACGGTGACGCTCTACGACATCCTGAACCGCCACTACGGCATAGGGTGGACCTCCCCCTCGCATACCTCCAATTTCACGCCTGTATATGCCGTGGGAGCCGGGGCGGAGCTCTTCTCCGCGCCGATGAACAATATCGACATCCCCGTGAAAATCCTCAAAGCGGCGGCAGTCAAGTAACTATGGAGAAGCGTACCAAATTCTATGTGGTGTGGGAGGGTCGGCATCCCGGCGTCTACGACGACTGGGGCGACACCCTGGAGCAGATAGACGGCTTTCCCGGTGCCAAGTACAAGGCATACACGTCGCCGGAAGCAGCCACCGAGGCTTACCGTCGCGGTTACGCCGAGCGCGACGCCGCCGAACTGGGCCGCTTCCTCATGGCCGGACGCAAGCAGGCGCCTCCCGAACCGGGAAAAATCAACTTCGAGGCACATCCCGAAATCGACCGCACCGCCTGGGCCGTGGACGCTTCGTGCCAGGGAAACCCAGGACGGATGGAATACCGCGGCGTGGACCTCGCCACCGGCCGCCAGATTTTCCACCTCGGCCCGCTTGAAGGGGGGACTAACAACATCGGCGAGTTCCTGGCCATAGTCCATGCCATGGCGCTTATGGTGCAACGCGGCGAGCGACACACCATCTATTCCGACTCGCGCACCGCCATAGGGTGGGTGCTTCGCCGCCATGTGCGCACCACGCTGAAACGCACCGCCGGGAACGAGCGCGTCTTCGAGTTGCTGGAGCGGGGGTTGAAATGGCTTTTCTCACATTCCCCGGGCATTACGTTGCGGAAATGGGATACCGACAACTGGGGCGAAATCCCCGCCGACTTCGGCCGTAAGTGAGTATGGTGACCGGCGAGGAACGCGAACGGTTGCGCGAAGTGGCGCTTGCCGCCGGAGCATGTGCGGCCGGTTTCGCCGACCCGTACCTCCCCCCCGCGGTAGACCGTGATTATGCCGCCTGGATAGCGGCCGGGAACAACGCCACGATGCGCTGGCTGTCCGAGCATCAGCCACTGCGCGCCGACCCGGCGACGGTGCTTCCCGGCGTCAGGACCGTTATCTCGCTGGCTTTCCCTTACCTTCCCGCCGAACGCCGCGACCCGTCACTCCCTTATCTTCCGCTCTATGCCTACGGCCGCGACTATCACAAGGCCTTGCGCTCGCTGTTGCGTCCTTTCTGCTCCTTTATAGAAGGGGAATACGGCGTGCGCACGCGCGTGTGCGTGGACTCGGCGCCGGTACATGAACGCGCCTTCGCACTGCGTGCCGGCATAGGGCGCCGAGGCCTCAACGGGTGTGTCATCACGCCGCGCCACGGCTCCTTCGTATTCCTCGCCGAAGTCTTCACCACACTGCAGGTAGAGCCGGACGATCTGTCGTTCGGGGAATGTCTGCAATGCGGCCGGTGTGTGCGCGCCTGTCCCGCCGGTGCCCTCAACGGCGACGGGACGATGGATGCTGCACGTTGTATAAACTATCTCACGATAGAGCACCCGTATCCACTCACACCAGCGCAAGAGAAGTTGCTTCATGATACCAACACGCTTGTAGGGTGCGACCGCTGCCAGACGGTCTGCCCTCTGAACCGCGATGCGCTGACTACCGGGATTCCCGACTTCCAGCCCCGGCGCGAGGTGCTCACGGCAACGACGTTAACCCGGGCCATAACTCCCGGCTCGCCGCTGCGCCGCGCCTTGAAGTGAACCCCCTTGCCCCCTCGCTTGTTTCCATATTAAATCAAAACTGAAATCAATATGGAAAGCAAATATCGTCTGTTTATCGTAAGTTTCTCCGACTCCAAGAAATATAAACTCATCTGTATGGCCGGAGACCATCTGAAAGTTCTCACCGACATCGAGAATTATCTTAACGACTATCTGCGCAAAGAGTTCCCGACCGAGACGTTCGCTTATTACACGACTCCCAAAGTTGTGGAAATCAACTACGATCACCGCGACAGTTACGACTCCTATCCCGACCTCAATGCCGATGCCGTGAAGCAAATCAAGGATGAGTTGAAAAGGGAAATCAAGGTGATGGAAGCTGAAAAAGAGCTCGACCGCGACGCTCCCTACGATGCCGTTTCGGCCAACTGAACAGGAGAATAGCAATGCGGAGTGCAACACCCCGGCACTCCCGGGATGTATTTAATATTCTTTAAGCGCCCTGCGTTTGCAGAAGCGCTTTTTTAGTTGTAACTTTGCAACGAGAAACATTCGACAAGACATTAAACAACTCCACCGACCATGGCAAAAAAGAAATCAGCACCGGCTTCCGCCGTCCAGATAACCGACAAGGAAGCCAAGTTCGAAGCCCTGAAAATGATGCAGGGGAATATAGAAAAAGACTTCGGCAAAGGCACCCTCATGCGCCTCGGCGACGAAGCCATACAGGACATAGAAGCCATCTCCACTGGCTCCATAGGGCTTGACTTCGCCCTTGGCGTGGGGGGGCTTCCCCGCGGACGCGTCACCGAAATCTACGGCCCCGAATCCTCGGGTAAGACTACACTCGCAATCCATGTCATAGCCGAAGCCCAGAAACAGGGGGGCATCTGCGCCATCATAGACGCCGAACACGCCTTCGACCGTTTCTACGCCGAAAACCTCGGCGTGGACGTCACGAACCTATGGATAGCACAACCTGACAACGGCGAGCAGGCTCTCGACATCGCCGAACAGCTCATCAACTCCGGCGCCATCGACGTGCTGGTAATCGACTCCGTTGCTGCACTTACGCCGCGCGCCGAAATCGAGGGTGAAATGGGCGACAAGAATGTCGGCCTCCAGGCGCGACTCATGTCACAGGCACTCCGGAAACTCACCGGCATCATCTCCAAGACTCGCACCGTCTGCATCTTCATCAACCAGATGCGCGAGAAAATCGGCGTGATGTTCGGCAACCCCGAAACCACCACCGGCGGCAACGCGCTGAAATATTACAGTTCCGTGCGACTTGAAATACGCCCCTCGTCGCTCATCAAGGACGGCGACGAAGTGCTCGGCCGCACGGCCAAGGTGAAAGTGGTGAAGAACAAGGTGGCGCCTCCTTTCATGCGTGCCGAGTTCGACATCATGTTCGGCGAAGGTATCTCCAAGGCCGGCGAGATAATCGACCTCGGCGTGGAATACGGCATCGTGAAGAAATCCGGAGCCTGGTTCTCCTATGAGGGGAACAAACTCGGCCAGGGCCGCGACGCAGTGAAGCGCGTAATCGCCGACAATCCCGAACTGATGGAAGAGCTGTCGCGCAAAATCCGCGAGAAACTCGACGCACTGCGCGCCGAGAAGAATCCGAAAGCCTTCAATCCCTTCCTCCCCTCGAAAGACGCGGAAAAAGTCCCCGAGGAACAGGAGCAGACCGAAGAGCGCCAAATCCCCGACGACACTCTCGACTTCGACATCGACTGACGGGTCTTTCGACTCACAGCTTACTCCGCTTAACGGAGCCCCCAAAAACAGACAGCGCAGGCTCAGCAGACGCGATCACTCGCGCCGCTGAGTCTGTGCCGCTTTCTCTCCCTTTGGGGAGGAAGCTTGAAAAAGCGCGCCCCGATTATTTGTCGGGCCTCGCTTTTATGGGGCTTTCGCAAGTTTGTTTTCACAAGTTCAGGCGGGGTTACTCTTTTTCGAGGCGGGAGCGGATGGCTTCGGTCTCTTTCTCGTAGCCGGGCTTGCCCAGGAGGGCGAACATGTTTTTCTTGTAGGCTTCCACGCCGGGCTGGTTGAAGGGGTTCACGCCCAGCAGGTAGCCGGAGATGCCGCAGGCTTTCTCGAAGAAGTAGATGAGCTGGCCCAGGCTGTATTCGTCGAGCGTCGGTATCTCGATGCGCATGTTGGGGACGCCGCCGTCCACGTGTGCCAGCATGGTGCCGAGCTCGGCCTGTTTGTTGACTTCGTCGATGCGTTTGCCGGCCAGATAGTTGATGCCGTCAAGGTCGGATGCGTTCATCGGGATGCGTTTCTCCACCGGTGTTTCGCGCACGCTGAGCACCGTCTCGAAGATGGTGCGCTCTCCCTGTTGTATCCACTGACCCATGGAGTGCAGGTCGGTGGTGAAGTCAACGGCAGCGGGGAAGATGCCCTTGTTGTCCTTGCCTTCGCTTTCGCCGTAGAGCTGTTTCCACCATTCTCCGAAGTAGTGGAGTTTGGGGTTGAAGTTCACGAGGATTTCGATTTTCTTGCCGTCGCGGTAGAGGGCGTTACGCATTTTTGCGTAAGTTTCGGAGATATTGGAGGGACCCGGGTGCTCGGTGGAGCACATCATGTCGCGTGCGCCGGCCAGGAGTTTGGTAATGTCGTGTCCGGCCACGGCTATGGGGAGCAGTCCTACGGGGGTGAGCACCGAGAATCGGCCGCCCACGTTGTCGGGAATCACGAAGGTGGTGTATTTTTCCTGGTCCGCGAGGGTGCGGAGTGCGCCTTTCTTGGCGTCGGTGATGGCTACTATGAGGTCGCGTGCTTCATCGCGGCCGACCTGGTTTTCAAGCTGTTCGCGGAGTATGCGGAAGGCGATGGCGGGTTCGGTGGTGGTACCGGACTTGGAAATCACGATGATTCCGAAGCGCTTGCCTGTAAGGAGTTTCTGGAGTTCGGCCATGTACTCTTCGCCGATGTTCTGTCCGGCATAGAGCACGTGGGGGCGTTTGGGACGCGGGGCATAGAAGTCGGCGAAGCAGTCGGCCAGTGCGGTGTTGACGGCTTTGGCTCCGAGGAAGCTGCCGCCGATGCCTACGCACACCACATAGTCGCAGTTTTCCCGGAGGCGTGCGGCACATTTGTTGATGGCGGCTATTTCTTCGGCCGGGACTTCTGCGGGAAGTTTGACCCATCCCAGGAAGTCGGAGCCGGGTGCGGTGCCGTTCTCCACTTTATAGATAGCTTCGGCGGCTTCGCCGTCGAGGGCTTTGAGTTTTTCCGTTCCGGCGAAGTATTCTGCGTGCCGGATGTCAAGACTGATACTTTTCATTGTCTGAATCTTTTTTTACCTTATTATTTCCGCGCGTGCGCGCTTCCCTACGCGCACGCGCGGAATCATATACATTCTAAAAATCTAACGTGGGGCCGTGGGGATGGTTCACGTCAGGTAGGGGGAAATGTCCTCGAAGGCGCGGCGCGGGTTGCGGCCTTCGTAGAGTATCTGGTAGACGCCGTGGGCTATGGGCATTTCTACCCCGAGGTGGCGGTTCAGCTCCTCTATGCACTTGGTACCGTAGTATCCCTCGGCCACCTGGCTCATCTCCATCATGGCCACCTTCACGCTGTACCCTTTCCCTATCATTGCGCCGAAGTTGTGGTTGCGCGAGAATCGGGAATAGGCGGTCACCAGCAGGTCGCCGAGATATGCGGAGTCGCAGATGCTGCGTGTCATTGGGGAGGCTTTGTCCACGAAGCGTTCCATCTCGCGGATAGCGTTGCACACCATCATGGCCATATAGTTGTCGCCGGCCTTCATGCCGGAGATGATGCCGGCGGCTATGGCATAGACGTTCTTGAGCACGGCGCCGTATTCTATGCCGTCGACGTCTCCGCTTACGATGGTGCGCATCTTGACGCCCTCCAGCAGGTTGGCAATCTTGCGTGCCCGCAGGGCGTCGCGGCCGCCGATGGTCAGGTAGCTGAGGCGTTCGAGCGCCACCTCTTCGGCGTGGCACGGGCCGCCGATGACCATCAGTTGCTCGTCGCGGCACCCGAAGCGGCTCTTCAGGTAGTCGGTCACAATGACGTTCTCGTCGGGGACGATGCCCTTCACGGCCGAGACTATGGTTTTCTCGTCGAGCGGTTCGGTCACCTTGTCGAGGTGCACCTTGATGTAGGGCGACGGGACCGCGAGAATGAGCACGTCGGCCTCGCGGATGGCTCGGTTGATGTCGTCGGTAAACTTGATTTTCGAGGTGTCGAAGCTTACGTCGCTGAGATACACGGGGTTATGCCCGAGCTTGAGGAAATCGTCGATGCGGTCCCGCCGCCGCATGTACCAGATGAAATCCACGCCGTTGTCGGCTATGAGTTTGGCCAGCGCCGTGGCCCAGCTGCCGCCCCCCAGGACGGCTATCTTTCCTTCGCCTTCCATACTCCCTTATCCTTGCGTCTGTTCTTCTTCGGGATTTTCCTCCTCTTTTTTCTGTGTCTTTTCGGGGCGCATCTGCGGGAAGAGGAGCACTTCCTGGATGGCGGTCTGCCCCGTCATGAGCATTGCCAGGCGGTCCATGCCGATACCCATGCCCGAAGTGGGGGGCATACCGTATTCCAGCGCGCGGATGAAGTCATGGTCTATGATCATGGCTTCGTCGTCCCCCTTGTCGGCCAGGCGCATCTGCTCCACGAAGCGTTCGTACTGGTCCACCGGGTCGTTGAGCTCGGAGTAGGCGTTGGCCAGCTCCTTGCCGTTGACCATCAGCTCGAAGCGTTCCGTAAGCTCCGGGTTGTCGCGGTGGCGCTTCGTGAGCGGCGACATCTCTATGGGGTAGTCGATGATGAAGGTGGGCTGTATGAAGGAGCCTTCGCACTTCTCGCCGAAAATCTCGTCGATGATTTTGCCCTTGCCCCAGGTCTGGTCGATTTCAATGCCGGCCTGTTTGCAGAAGTCGCGGAGCTGCTCCTCGCTCTTGCCGGTGATGTCGAAGCCCGTCTTGTCGAGGATGGCCTGCGCCATGGTTACGCGCGGATAGGGCGCCTTGAAGGAAATCACGTTGTCGCCCACCTGCACCTCGTCGGTGCCGTTGACGTCGCGGCAAATCTTTTCGAGCATCTTCTCGGTGAAGGTCATCATCCAGTTGTAGTCCTTGTAGCTGACATAGATTTCCATGCAGGTGAACTCGGGGTTGTGGGTGCGGTCCATGCCTTCGTTACGGAAGTTCTTGGAGAACTCGTAGACGCCCTCGAAGCCGCCCACTATCAGGCGTTTGAGGTAAAGCTCGTCGGCGATGCGCAGGTACAGTGGGATGTCGAGCGTGTTGTGGTGGGTAATGAAGGGGCGTGCCGATGCCCCCCCGGGGATGGGTTGCAGTATCGGGGTCTCGACCTCCATGTAGCCGTGGGAGTTGAAGTATTCCCGCATGGAGTTGAAGACTTTGGTGCGCTTGATGAAGATGTCGCGGACACCGGGGTTCACCACCAGGTCCACGTAGCGGCGGCGGTAGCGCAGCTCGGGGTCGGTGAAGGCGTCGTAGGCCTTCCCCTCTTTCAGCTTGACGATGGGCAGCGGGCGCAGCGACTTGGAAAGCACGCGCAACGACTGTGCATGGACGGTGATTTCGCCCGTTTTGGTGCGGAACACGAAGCCCTCGATGCCCACGAAGTCGCCTATGTCGAGGAGTTTCTTGAAGACGTCGTTGTAGAGGCTCTTGTCCTCGCCGGGGCAGATGTCGTCGCGGCTCACGTAGACCTGTATGCGGCCTTCGCTGTCCTGGAGCTCCACGAAGGAGGCTTTGCCCATGATGCGTCGGCTCATGATGCGGCCGGCAACGGCCACGGGGCGCGGCTCGGCATCGTCGCGGAAGTTCTCCTTTATCTCGGCCGAGCGTCCCGTCACGGTAAACTCTTTGGCGGGATAAGGCTCTATGCCGCGGTCGCGCAGCGTCTGCATGGAACGGCGGCGCACCACTTCCTGTTCGCTCAGCTCGCGCTGAGGCGTCTTACTCTTGTTGTTATCTTCGCAGGACACGCGGCCCTCTGATACGTCATTGCTCATATATCGATGTCGTTTTATTGTCAAAATAGTACTTTCGTGCAAAGTTACGAAATTTTTTCCGTTCCACCGCACCGCAGCACCTATTTTTGACTATTTAAGCAGCGAGGAGGAGCGGTCGGCGTTGTTCAGCTTGCGGCGCCCGGAGCGGAAGATGGAGCCGAAGTTGGTGTCGTAGCTCACCGACAGCATCACCATGTTGCCGTTGTTCTTGATGTAGCGGTCGCGTTTCGAGGGGTTGACCGGCGAGTTATAATACTCCCCGATTTTCAGACAGACACAATTATGGCGGT
>OGNF01000961.1_pt1 | contig 28946 bp, 33 predicted proteins | sample 1573321 | NCBI WGS metagenome assembly OGNF01 (sample SAMEA2581911, study PRJEB24529) | metagenome | biome: Human gut stool | place: China | collected 2011 | reverse complement strand
AAGGTCTTTGACCTGCGCCCGACCGCCATCATCCGCGACCTTGACCTGCGCCGCCCGATCTACCGTCAGCTCGCCGCCTACGGTCACATGGGCCGCGAGGAGCTGGGCGTCGCATGGGAGAAGTGCGACCGCGTGGAGGCACTCCGCGCCGCGCTGTAAGCCTCGCGCACAAGAAAATACCGTTTCCCGAAGGGTCCCGCCGCGTACACGGCGGGACCCTTTTGCGTCCTCGCGCATAGACTGAAACGCAGGCGTATCGTCTGCGCTTCGGCGGCGCACCGCCGAAAAATCAAGGAGGGTGATCGCTATCAATCGTTATCAGGGTAATTGCGGCAGCAGCTGCAGCTGCGACCAGCAGTGCTGCCCGCGTCCTTGCCCGCCTCCGTGTCCGCCGCCCCCGTATCCGCCCTACGGCGTGATCGGGCCGACCGGTCCGCAGGGCGTGCAGGGCATTCAGGGCGTTCCCGGTCCCATCGGTCCCACGGGGCCGCAGGGCGTGCAGGGTCTGCAAGGCCCGCAGGGTCCTGCCGGTCCGGCGGGCGCGCAGGGAGCACAGGGTCCCACGGGTCCTGCCGGCCCGCAGGGTCCGCAGGGCGCACAGGGGGCGCAGGGTCCCGCCGGCGCGACCGGCGCGGTCGGTGCTGCTGGCCCCGCCGGTGCTGTCGGTCCTGCCGGTCCCATCGGACCCACCGGGCCTACCGGCCCGCAGGGTCCTGTCGGTGCTGACGGTCCGCAGGGGCCTGTCGGCCCCACCGGCCCTGCGGCGACGATCAGTCCCGCGGCGGCGGTCGCAGACACCACCGATCCCGGCAACACGGCGGCTCAGCTCAACGCGCTGCTCGCCAGTCTGCGCGCGGCGGGTCTGCTCGCCACCTGAGAGAAGAAAAGCAACGCGGCGCGGAAATTCCGCGCCGCCTACATAGCATGGGAGGGATATTCGCTTTGAAGGTATGCGTTTACGCCATCTGCAAAAATGAGTCGCAGTTCGTTGACCGCTTCATGGACTCGATGTCCGAGGCCGACTATGTCTGCGTGCTCGACACCGGCTCAAGCGACGACACCGTAAAAAAGCTCCGCGCACGCGGAGCCATCGTGGGCGAGACGGTCGTCTCGCCGTGGCGCTTCGACACGGCGCGGAACGAGTCGCTGGGGCTCATTCCCGCCGACGCGGACATCTGCTGCGCCATCGATCTCGACGAGCAGTTCCACCCCGGCTGGCGCGCCGCGCTGGAGCGCGCATGGCAGCCGGACACCACCCGCGCCCGATACCGTTACACCTGGAGCTTCCGCCCCGACGGCAGCGAGGGCATGGTGTTCTGGGCGGATAAAATTCACAAAAACGGCTGCTACCGCTGGGCAAGTCCGGTGCATGAGACGCTTGCCTACACCGGCGAGGGCGCGGAGCGCTTCGTGGACGCGGCCGGCGTGCAGCTCGACCATCACCCCGACGAAACGAAGTCCCGCGGGCAATACCTGCCGCTGCTGGAGCTGGCCGTTCGGGAGGACCCGCAGAACGACCGAAACTGCCACTACCTCGGGCGGGAGTATATGTTCCGCGGCGAGTGGCAGAAGGCCATTGAAACGCTCGCGCGGCACCTGACGCTGCCCTCCGCCGTCTGGACGGACGAACGCTGCGCGTCGATGCGCTACATCGCCCGCTGCCTGCGCGCGCTTGAACAGGACGATTCGGCGGAGCGCTGGCTGCACCGCGCCATTGCCGAGGCGCCGCACCTGCGCGAGCCGTACATGGACTACGCGCAGCTCCTCTACACGCAGGAGCGCTGGTACGGGCTGGTCGATGTGCTGCGCGCCGCGCTTGCCATCACCGAGCGTCCGCGCACCTACATCTGCGAGGCGGACGCCTGGGGAAGTCTGCCCTACGACCTGCTCTCGCTGGCGTATGCCCACCTCGGCGACGCGGAAAGCGCCGCCGATGCCTGCCGAAAGGCCGTCGAGCGCTCGCCGCAGGAGGAGCGGCTGCGGAAGAATCTTGCCCTCTTTGAGCAAATGCGCGAGCGATGACGCTCGCGCATTTCTTCGTTCTGTCTATTCCGTCTTTTTGTCCGCCGCAGACCCGCTGTTCGGGTACTGCTTGGCGGAATAGAGATTCTTGTTCTCCCGCGGGGCGTCGCGGCGGCTGCCGCAGTCGCTCGCCCAGCCGATGACGAGCATCCAAACGATCAGCCCGCCGAGCCAGAGCGCAAGCGCAGCTCCCGCCCACCAAAGCGACCAGCCGCGCCACCGGTGCAGCGCGAGCAGGAGCGCCGCGGGAAGCGCCCCCTCCCAATTCAGCAGCAGATTGAGCAGCAGACAGAGGAAAAATCCGCCGCTGCGGCGGATCCTTCGCATGGCTCACACTCCCTTCACGCGGATGCGGCAGGCTTCGCTTTACAGATCCTCGCCGCAGTTGGGACAGCAGCTCGGCATCATGCCGCAGACATTGTAAAGCCCGTACCCGCAGTGCGGGCAGCGGTAAAAGAGAAACATTTGAATAAGCGACACAGCGAGCACAGCTCCCGCTATCTTCGTGCTGAAAAAGCTGACCGCAATGGTCAGCACAAAGCCGACGATCAGCGCCTCAAGGCTACGCTTGTGCTTCATGCCTGTTTCCTCCTTTCTTTTTCTCCTCACGCACTATGAGTTCATTTTGATTTTACCATATCCGTCCGCTCCTTGCAAGCGCGGCCCTTGCATTTTCCCGCGCGGTATGATACATTGTATTCACTTTTGAAATTTGGGAGCATCACGATGGAGCTTTGCGATTATTACCTCAAGTATATGAACGCGCTGTGCGAGGGTACGCTTGCCGCGCCCGAGGGCATTGCCCTCAGCGGCGAAACGCCCGAGGAGCGCGCGATGAGCCTGCAGGCCGCGCTGAAAAACGTCAGCGTGCCGGACTTCGTGCGCCGCTGCGCCCGCGCGGCGGGCGACGCGCTGCCGGACGGTCTGTTAGACGGCTTCCATGAGGAGGACTTCGCCCGCGCGCTCTTCGCGCGCATGGCGCTCGGCGGCGCGCCGCAGCCGGAGGAGCCGCCCGCTCCCGCCGGGGAGGCGGACGAGCCGGCCCCCGATCCCGACGCGGGCAAGCACGCCTTCGAGGTGTTCTGCGACTGCCTGATGCTCGACGAAAACCTCATCGCCTACCTCATCGACGTGCTCAAGGCGAACGACCGCGCGGGCTTCTACAAGCTCTCGCAGGTCACGACGCATCTCGACCTCGACCCCGATGAATTTCTCTACTGGCTCGCCCACCGCGAGGACTACGCCGAGACGGACGAGGAACGCGCCTGCGCCGTCATTCTGGACGCCTGCCTCGACCGCCTGCGCGCGGAGGGGCAGATGGACGTTGCGGCGGCGCTGCTCTCCGGCGACCGCATGACCTTCGACGCCCTGCGCTGCGAGGCACCCGAGCTGCGCCAGCTCCCCGTCGCGACCTATGTGTGGTTCGAGAAAAACTACCTCGACCGCGACTACCCGCTGCGCTTCGTCCTCAGGTGCAACGGCGTGCAGTTTCCCGATACATTGAAAAAGGAGTCTTGATATGACAGCCGCTGATATTTACCAAGCCCTCGGCGTGAGCGGGGAGGTCCTCGCCTACGGCGAAAAAATACTCGAAACGCTCCGTCCCCGCTTCGCGGAGATCGACGCGCGCGCGGAGATCAATCAGGCGAAGGTGCTCGCCGCGATGCAGAAGAACCGCGTCAACGCCACGCACTTCGCCGCCTCGACCGGCTACGGCTACGACGACGAGGGCCGCGACAATTTAGAGCGCGTCTACGCCGACGCCTTCCACACCGAGGCCGCGCTGGTTCGCCCGCAGATCACCTGCGGCACCCACGCGCTCGCCGTCGCGCTGAGCGCGAACCTGCTGCCCGGCGACGAGCTGCTCGCCATCTCCGGCAAGCCCTACGATACGCTCGAGGAGGTCATCGGCATCCGCCCCTCGCCCTGCTCGCTCGCCGAATACGGCGTAAGCTACCGGCAGGTCGATCTGCTCGACGACGGCAGCTTTGATCTTCCCGCCATCCGCGCCGCCATCTCGGCGAAAACGAAGCTCATCCACATCCAGCGCTCCAAGGGCTACCAGCCGCGTCCGACGCTCTCGGTCGCGCAGATCGGCGAGGCCATCGCTGTCTGCCGCGCGGTCAAGCCCGATGTGACGATCATGGTCGATAACTGCTACGGCGAGTTCGTCGAGACGGTCGAGCCGAGCGACGTCGGTGCGGACATGATCGTCGGCAGCCTCATCAAGAACCCCGGCGGCGGTCTTGCGCCCATCGGCGGCTACATCGCCGGTACGCAAAAGTGCGTGGACCGCTGCGCCTACCGCCTCTCCGCGCCCGGGCTGGGACAGGAGGTCGGCGCGAACCTCGGGCTGATGCCCTCGCTCTATCAGGGCTTCTTCCTCGCGCCGAACGTCGTCTCCGGCGCGGTCAAGGGCGCGGTGTTCACCGCCGCCGTGTACGAGTCCCTCGGCTTCCGCGTCGTTCCCGCCGCAAGCGAGGAGCGGCACGACATCATCCAATGCGTCGAGCTGAAAAGCCCCGAGGGGATGCTCGCCTTCTGCAAGGGCATCCAGTCCGCCGCACCGGTGGACAGCTATGTGGACCCCGTCCCCGGCGATATGCCCGGCTACGATTCGCAGGTCATCATGGCGGCGGGCGCGTTCGTGCAGGGCAGCTCCATCGAGCTGTCCGCCGACGGCCCCATCCGTCCGCCCTACGCGGTTTACTACCAGGGCGGCCTGACCTGGTACCACGCCAAGCTCGGCGTGCTGCTCTCGCTGCAAAAAATGCTTGACGCAGGGCTGGTCACACTGCCCTGACTCTATATTGTCAGGAGGGTCTTGCTATGCTGATCCGAAGGACTCCCCTCACCAACCGTCATTTCCGGCGCAGACCCCCGCCGGAGACTGTCCGTTTTTTGATCTCAAAATACTGACAGATATAAAGGAGTTTGACAATTCTATATGTGGTTCTGGCTTTCTCTCATCGCGCTGCTCTGCTGGAGCGGCAGCGACCTCTTTTCCAAAATCGGCTGCCGCGACGAGGACGACCGTCTCAGCCATCTCAAGATGGTCATGGCAGTCGGCGTCGTCATGGGTCTGCACGCGGCGTTTGAGATCTTCGTTGGCGGGACGGAGATCAGCTTTTCTATCATCCTCACCTACCTGCCCGTGTCGCTGCTCTACATCGGCTCGATGACGCTCGGCTATCTGGGGCTGCGGTACATTGAGCTGTCCGTCTCGTCGCCCATCTGCAATTCCTCCGGCGCGCTCGTCGCCGTGATGACGCTTGTGTTCCTCGGCGGCGAGGATTATTCCCCGCTTGCCATCTTCGCCGTGCTGCTCGTGTGCGCAGGCGCCATCGGTCTCGGCGTGGTGGACGCGACCGAGGACCCCGAGCTGCGCGCGGCGCGTCAGGCCGAGGGCAACCGCAAGTACGCCAAGAGCTTTCTTGCCCTCGCGCTGCCGGTGGCCTACTGCCTGCTCGACGCGGCGGGCACCTTTGCGGACAACCGCGTGATCGAAACGCTGACCGCGCAGGCCTTTGACAGCGGCAGGTTTGCCACACTGGACGAATGCACCAAGCAAGTGGCAGCCTCCGCCAACTGTGCCTATGAGCTGACCTTCCTCTTTGCCGCCGTGGTGTGCTTCGTCTACGTCGTGCTGATCCGCAGGGACCGCCTTATTCCCAAAAAGGAAGCGCCGAAGTACCTCGGCGCGGTCTGCGAGACCGCCGGCCAATTCGCCTACATCTATGCCATCGCGGACACCGAGCACCTTGCCATGTCCGCGCCCATCATCAGCTCCTACTGCGCGGCGAGCGTGCTGTGGAGCCGCCTGTTCCTCAAGGAAAAGCTCTCGTGGAAGCACTACGCGATGATCGCTCTTGTGGTCGTCGGCATCGCCATCATGGGCGTGTTCGACGTCTGAAAGAAAACAGAAAAGGACGGCCTTGAGCCGTCCTTTTTCTATTCCTCGATGGGCACGTCGATGATATTCACGCCGCGGCGCAGGGCGTATTCGATGGTGTAGCGCGTGCCGCCGGGCAGGCCGTCGTGCACGGCGATGAGCAGGTCGGAATGGTCGACCATGTAGCGGTTGCGCCGCTGCATACACTCGCGCGTGTAGTGCTCCTGCACCATTGTTTCGTAGTCGCACTGCTCCAGAATCCGGCGGTAGCGCTCGCGCTGCGCCGCGCTCCAGCCGTCCGCCTGCGTCGGGCAGGGGATCGCCGCCTCGAGCGTCACCTCGCTGTGGCGCTCGCGCAGCGCCAGCACCGCCTCGGCGCAGTAGAGGTCGCAGCCCTCCGCCATGCCGCAGATAAAGTGCGTGTAGCCGTCCTCTACGGCGCGTGCGATCACCTCACGCAGCCGCGCCTTGAGCCGCAGGCAGCGCTCGTCTCCCTCGTCCGTCCCCCACGGCAGCTTCGCCGGGCGGTGGCCCGTGAAGCAGCAGCTCACCGGTTTTCCGCGCACACGCATTCCTCCCCTCGTCGTTTATCCTATATTATAGAACATTCGTTTTTATTTGTAAAGTGTTGTTTTTCCTCTTGCATTTTTTCCAACACTGTGCTATGCTTTAGCCAAACTTGAAATACAGGTCTTCGAGGCGGGGTGAAATTCCCCACCGGCGGTATAGTCCGCAAGCGGCATTTTTTGCCGCACGATCCGGTGCGATTCCGGAACCGACGGTCACAGTCCGGATGAGAGAAGATGTGCTGCGCGCTGTTACCACGCAATTCCCTCGCTCTTTTTGCGTCATGCACCTTGGAAGACTCGTTCTTTCAAGGAAAATGAACAAAAGGAGTGTTTTTTCATGTCCGAACCCAACGTCAACGCCATCCCCTCCGCCCGCGCCGCGGGCCGCAGCCGCACGCACAAGGTAACGGTCACCGCCATGCTCTCGGCCGTCGCCTTTGTGCTCATGTTCATCGAATTTCCCATCCCCGCGCTGATCCCCGCCTTCGTCAAGCTCGACATCTCCGACCTTCCCGAGCTGCTCGCCGCGTTTTCGCTCGGCCCCGTCTACGGCGTGGTGGTGGCCTTTCTGAAGAACCTGCTCTTCGCCGTGCTGCACGGCACCTCGTCCGCCTACGTCGGCGAGCTGTTCAACTTCCTCATGGGGTCGGTGTTCGCCTTCTCCGCCGGCTTTGTCTATCAGCGCAACAAGTCCCGCCGGGGCGCGCTGCTCGGCGCGGTCATCGGCACGCTGCTCATGGCGGTGCTCTCCGTTCCGCTGAACTACTTCGTGGTCTACCCCGCCTACGTCGTGTGCTATCACCTGCCGCTCGAGACCATCATCGGGATGTACCAGGCCATCCGTCCCTCGGTCGACGGTCTGCTCGAATGTCTGCTCGTGTTCAATATGCCCTTCACATTTTTCAAGGGCCTGCTCGACGTGGCGCTGTGCTTTTTGATCTACAAGCCGCTCTCCCCCCTGCTGCACAAGTAAAAAGGCTCTCTCGGGCGGTCTGCCAAGGCAGGCCGCCCTTTTTATGCAAACAGCCGAAAATTTGTAAAAATTTTGTGCAAAACGTTGGGTATCTGCAATATTGACGATTTGCTCCTGCAAGACTATAATTCACTCATTCAATCCAATAAAGCGAAATGCAACGATCGAGACAAGTACCATGCGCCATTCGGTCACAGCGAGTCGGGGACAGTGGGAGCCCGATACACAGAGGCCATGCGAATAACACTCGGGAGCAGCGATCTGAACGGCTTCGGCCCGGTAGGAAAGACGCGGCGTGCGGCGTTAAGGCACAGGGGTTTGTTGGAACCCCGCAAAGGGGCCGGTCCTTGGATCGGCAAATTAGGTGGCACCACGGATACGCAGCGATTCGTCCTAAAATTTACAGGACGTCGCTGCTTTATTTTATCTGGAGGTGCTTTTTATGTGCGCTATCATCGGTTTTGATTCCCCCACCCTGACGGAGCAGGAGATCCGTCCTTACTTTGACCGCACCATTTCCCGCGGTCCCGACATGAGCCGAATGGAAAAGGCCGGCCGCGGTATGCTCGGCTTCCACCGCCTTGCCATCATGGGCCTGCACGAGGAGGGGATGCAGCCCTTCCACCTCGGCGGCGACATGGCGGTTTGCAACGGCGAGCTGTACGGCTTCCGTCCGCTCAAAAAGGAGCTGGAGGCCAAGGGCTACACCTTCGCGTCCGAGTCCGACTGCGAGCTCATTCTCCCCCTCTACCGCGAGTACGGCGTGGAGATGTTCGCCAAGCTCGACGCCGAGTTTGCCATGATCATTTATGACGCCAAGGCCGACCGTCTCGTCGCCGCGCGCGACCCCATCGGCATCCGTCCGCTCTTCTACGGCTATCTCGCCGACGGCGGCATCCTCTTCGCCAGCGAGGCGAAGAACCTCGTCGGTCTGTGCGAGCGCATCATGCCCTTCCCGCCGGGCCACTACTACGCCGACGGCAAATTCGTCCGCTACGCCGACCTCACCACGGTGACGGAATACTCCAGGGACGATCTGGACACTGTATGCAAAAAGATCCGTGAGAAGCTCATCGCGGGCGTGGAAAAGCGGCTCGACGCCGACGCGCCGCTCGGCTTCCTGCTCTCCGGCGGACTGGATTCCAGCCTTGTCTGCGCCATCTCCGCCAAGCTCCTCGGCAAGAGGATCCGCACCTTTGCCATCGGCATGGACCTTGACCCCATCGACCTCAAGTACGCCCGTGAAGTCGCCGACTTCATCGGCGCCGAGCACACCGAGGTCATCATGACGCGCGAGCAGGTGCTTGCCTCGCTCGAGGAGGTCGTTGCCATGCTCGGCACTTACGACATCACCACCATCCGCGCGAGCATGGGCATGTACCTGTGCTGCAAGGCCATCCACGAGCAGACCGACGTGCGCGTGCTTATGACGGGCGAGATCTCCGATGAGCTCTTCGGCTACAAGTATACGGACTTCGCACCCTCGCCCGAGGCCTTCCAGCAGGAGGCGAAAAAGCGCGTGGACGAGCTGTATATGTACGACGTGCTCCGCGCTGACCGCTGCATCGCAGTCAACTCCATCGAGGCGCGCGTGCCGTTCGGCGACCTCGATTTCGTCAAGTACGTCATGAGCATTGATCCCAAGCTCAAGGTCAACAGCTACCACATGGGCAAGTACCTGCTGCGCGAGGCGTTCGCCGCCGACCGCATCCTGCCTGAGGACATCCTCTGGCGGCAGAAGGCCGCCTTCTCCGACGCCGTCGGCCACTCGATGGTGGACGACCTCAAGGAGTATGCCGAGAGCCTGTACACCGACGAGGAGTACGAGGAAAAGCGGAAGCAGTATTCCTTTGCGACGCCGTTCACGAAGGAAAGCCTGCTCTACCGCGAGCTGTTCGAGAAGTATTACCCCGGGCAGGCCGAGATGGTCAAGGACTTCTGGATGCCGAACAAGGACTGGGAGGGCTGCGACGTCAAGGACCCCTCCGCCCGCGTGCTCTCCAACTACGGCGCAAGCGGCGTGTGAGCTATACGGATTCAACAGGAAGAGGCCGCCCCGCGGGGCGGTCTCTTTTCATTTGAGAGAAAAGCCGCGCGGCGCATTGACATTCCTCCCCGCTGCGCCTATAATCAAGTTCTATTTTTCCCGAAAGAGGCCGCCTATGAAATACGTCAAGCAATTCGGCATCATTCTCCTCATTTCCTTTGCCGGAGAAGCGCTCAACTACCTGCTCCCCCTCCCCGTGCCCGCCAGCATCTACGGGCTGGTGCTGATGTTCCTGTGCCTGCAGCTGCGCGTCTTCCGTCTGGAGGACGTGCGCGATACGGCGCTCTTTCTCATCGAGATCATGCCGCTGATGTTCATTCCCGCGGCCACCGGACTGATGACCTCATGGGGCATCATCCGCGCGAAGCTCTTCGCCTATCTCGCCATCGCCGTTATCACGACCGTGCTGGTCATGGTCGTTTCGGGCCGCGTCACGCAGTTCTTCCTGCGCCGCGGCCGCGGCAAGGAGGTATGAGCATGGAATTTTTTGAACACTCCGTCTTTTTCGGCGTTTCGCTCAGTCTGCTTGCCTACGGGCTCGGCGTGGTGCTGCAAAAGCGCTTCCGTCTGGCGCTCTTCAATCCCCTGCTCCTCTCTGTCATCGTCACGATCCTTGTGCTCGTCACCGCGCACATCGATTACGAGGTGTATTACGCCGGGGCGAAGTACCTCAGCTACCTGCTCACGCCGGCGACCGTGTGCCTCGCCGTCCCGCTCTATGAGAAATTCGCGCTGCTGCGCAGCAGCTGGAGGGCCATTCTCGCCGGTATCCTCTCGGGCGTGCTCACCACGCTGTGCAGCGTGCTGGCACTGAGCCTCGCTTTCCGTCTTTCGCATGAGGAGTACGTCACGCTCCTGCCGAAGTCCATCACGACCGCCATCGGCATGGGCGTTTCCGAGGAGCTCGGCGGCTATGTGACGCTGACCGTTGCCATGATCATCATTACCGGCATCCTCGGCAACGTCATCGCCGTCGCCGTCTGCCGCGTGTTCCGCATCACCGAGCCGATCGCCAAGGGCGTAGCCATCGGCTCCGCCGCGCACGCGCTCGGCACGGCGAAGGCCATCGAGATCGGCGAGGTGGAGGGCGCGATGAGCGGCCTGTCCATCGTCGTGGCCGGACTGCTGACCGTGGCCGGCGCCTCGGTATTCGCCAACTTCCTGTGAAGAAAAGGAGTCTTCTGTCCGCACGGACAGGGGACTCCTTTTTGCTGCTTTACAGGAATATCTTCGCGTCGGCGCGGCGGGTGTAGTCGCGCTCGAGCATCGCCTTGTGGGAGAGGAACGCCTCGTCGTCGAAATACTTCGCGCCCGTCGGGCAGTTCCGCACGCAGGCATGGCACTTGATGCACACGCCCGTGACCTCAGCGGGGTCCTCGCGGCTGATGCTGCCCATCGGGCAGAGCGCCGCGCACACGCCGCAGCCGGTGCATTTGCTCCGGTCGGTCTGCGGCTTGGCCTTGAGGAAGTTTTTCGGCTCGCCGTCCAGTCCGAGGGGACGGTAGTAGGGCGCGTCCGCGTCGCCGTCGACCTGAACAGGCGCGGGGATCTCGGTCATTTTGCCGAGCTTCGTCACGACCGCCGCGCCAAGCTGCGCGAGCACGGTCATGTCCTCGCGGTCGGGACGGCCCGCAGCCAGCGTATCCGAAAAGGCGTGCTGGCAGGCGAACGCGCCGGCGGCGATGGTGTGGAAGCCCGCGTTCTCCAGACTCGCGCACAGCTCGGCGAGGGAGTTATCAAAGCTGCGGTTGCCGAAGGTCACGACCGGCACGGCAAGCGCGCCGTTGCCGGCAAAGCCGGTCTGCACAAAGGGCAGGAGCTTGTTGGGCACCTTGCCGGCGTAGGTCGGCGTGCCGAAGATCACGAGGTCCTTGTCCGTGAAGGCATAGGTCTCCTCCCGCGCGGCAGGCAGGGTGAAGTCGACGGTCTCGAGCGGCAGCTCCAGCGTCTGCGCAATGGCGTTTGCCAGGGTGGTGACGACCTTGCGGGTCCTTCCGGTAGCGCTGAAATAGACGGCGTAAACGGTTTTGATCTCCATGATGCGTCCTTCTCTCTTCATTTTTATATAACTCTCAGAGGGAAAAATCCTCCGGCGAGTGCGCTTTGGGATCGAGCGAGGCGGGCCGCGGCGGCACGCGGCGCAGAGGGTCGTAGCGGAAGTGGCGGCAGTGGTCGCTGCCGTCCACCACGCCCCTGCGCGAGCAGGCGACCTCGCGCTCGTTCACCGCAGAGCCGTGGGCGCAGTAGGCACAGCGCGGCTCAATGTCCTTGCGGAACGGATTTCTCATGTCCTCTCTCCCCTTTTTCTTTCTTTTTATTATAGGCTCAAAAGGTCGATCGCGCCGTCCTTCATCACGGCGCGCAGCTGCGTGACGGGGTGGTCGTAGGAGTCGATGATGCGCGTGGCGATGACGTCCTCCAGCTCCTTCTGGATGGTGCGGCGCAGGTTGCGCGCGCCGTAGGTGAGCGAGTAGGACTTGTTCGCCAGATACGCGGCAACGGCATCGTCGTAGGTGAAGGTGAAGCCCTTCTCCTTCAGGCTGGCCGCCAGCTCGTCGAGCATGATGCGGGCGATGGATACGAAGTTCTTCTCGTCGAGGCGATTGAAGCAGATGATCTCGTCCACGCGGTTGATGAACTCGGGACGCAGGAACTCGCCGAGCGCCTTCATCGTGCGCTCGCGGTTCTGCTCGCTGACGCTGCGGCCGAAGCCGACGCTGCCCTCCTTGCGGTCGCTGCCGGCGTTGGAGGTCATGACGATGACGGTGTTTTCAAAGTTGACCTTGCGGCCGTGCGCGTCGGTCACCTCGCCGTCGTCGAGAATTTGCAGCAGGACGTTCAGCACATCCGGATGCGCCTTCTCGATCTCATCGAAGAGAATGACGGCGTAGGGCTTGCGGCGAATCTTTTCGGTCAGCTGACCGGCCTCGTCATAGCCGACGTAGCCCGGAGGGGAGCCGACGAGACGCGAGACGGAGTGCTTCTCCATAAACTCCGACATATCGAGACGAATGAGCGAGTCGGGCGAATCGAAAAGGTCGGCGGCAAGCTGCTTGACCAGCTCCGTCTTGCCCACGCCGGTGGGGCCGACGAAAATGAAGCTCACGGGCTTGTGCTTCGGGCTGATGCCCACGCGCCCGCGGCGAATGGCCGCAGCGACCGCGTCCACGGCCTCGTCCTGCCCGATGATGTGCTTTTTCAGGCGGTCGGCCAGCTCGCTCAGGCGCTTGAACTCGGCCTCGCGGATGCGGCTGGCGGGTATCTTCGTCCACAGCTCGATCACGCGGGCGAGATTGTCCATCGTCAGCTCGGGATCGCCCTGCGCGCAGAGACCGTCCAGCTCGCTCTGCGCCTGAAGCTCCAGACTTTTCAGCTCAGCCAGACGCTCGAAGTCGGGATTCTCGGTCTCCGCCTCGAGCAGCTCGCGCTCCTTGGCGTAATCGTCCAGTTCGCGGCGCAGCTCCATGCGGCGGTTGATGTTTTTGTCGTGCAGGTTCATATCCGAGCACGCCTCGTCGATCAGGTCGATAGCCTTGTCCGGCAGGAAGCGGTCGGTGATGTAGCGTTCGGAGAGCACGACGGCCTGGCGCAGGATGCCGTCGGGAATTTTCACGCCGTGGAAGGACTCGTAGTAGTGGGCGATGCCCTTGAGAATTTTGAGCGTATCCTCCATGCTCGGCTCGTTGACCGTGACGGGCTGGAAGCGGCGCTCGAGCGCGGTGTCCTTCTCGATGTGCTTGCGGTACTCGTTGAAGGTCGTCGCGCCGATGACCTGAATTTCGCCGCGCGAGAGGGCGGGCTTCAAAATATTGGCGGCGTTCATGCTGCCCTCGGCGTCGCCCGCGCCGACGATGTTATGCACCTCGTCGATGACGAGAATGATGTTGCCGAGCTTGCGAATTTCCTCAATAAGACCCTTCATGCGGCTCTCGAACTGGCCGCGGAACTGCGTGCCGGCGACGAGCGCGGTGAGGTCAAGGAGATAGACCTCCTTGCTGCGGAGCTTGAAGGGCACCTCACCCGCGGCGATGCGCTGGGCAAGGCCCTCGGCGATGGCCGTCTTGCCGACGCCCGGCTCGCCGATGAGGCAGGGGTTGTTCTTCTGGCGGCGGTTGAGAATCTGAACGACGCGCTCGATCTCCTCGTCGCGGCCAATCACCGCGTCGAGCTTGCCGTCGCGGGCGCGCTGGGAGAGGTTGATGCAATAGCTGTCAAGAAATTTATGCTTGGCGGCCTTGTCGTTCTTCTTGCCGCGCTCGGCGCGGCCCGGGCCGTCCGCCGCGCCGTCCGCAGGCGCGGGCGCGTCGCCGTTCTGCCCGCCGAAAAGGCGGCCGAGGAACGGGAAGGTCGCGGTCTTGCCGTCCTCCTCGTCGTCGCCGTCGGGCGCGTCGATGCCCTCAAGGTTTTCGGCGCCGCCGAAAGCGCTCATCATCTCGTTGGAGATGTTGTCAAGGTCCTCGTCGGTGATGCCCATGCGCTGCATCATCTCATTCACCTGCGGCAAGCCGAGATTTTTGGCGCACTTGAGGCACAGGCCCTCGTTGATATTTTTACCGTTCTCCATGCGGGTGATGAAGACGACGGCAACGTTCTTTTTACATCTGGAGCAAAGTTGTGGCTGCATAATGGGAAACCTCCGTTATGTGAGAGATGCGATGATGGATCGCGGGGTGTTGTTCAGAAACCACGCGAGCAGGTGCGTGCCCGCCGCATGGTCCGCAAACCACGTCACGCCGAGGCGCGGCGCGAGGAATACAATGAGAAAAATAAGCAGCGCGCCTTCAATGAGCGAGAGCGCCGCGCCGCCGAGGCCGTTGAGCTGCGCGAGCACCGGCAGCGAGAAAAGGCGGTCGAGCCCGTGCGTGAGCAGGCGGAGCAGCAGCATCAGCGCAAGGAAGAACGCGAGGAACAGCGCAGCCTGCACGATGGTCTTGACGAGCAGATACGCCGCCCGCTCCGCCGCGGAAACGGCGGAATCGGTCACGCTCTTTGTCACGCCGTCGATGGCGTCGTCGGAGACGCCGAAGCGCTTGAGCGTGTCGAGCGCTTCGCCGAGCAGATCGCTCAGCTCGTCGGGCAGCAGTCCGCCGGCGCTCAGGTCGCCGTCCTCCGCGGCCAGCGCGTCGGACGGAATGTCGCGCTCAAACTGCTCAAGCACTCTCTCCTCCACCTTGGGGTAGACGAGGTCGGTGACTGGCTCGACGAACATTGCGGTGAGCAGTGTCGCGCCGATGAGCGCGACCACCACGCTCACGAGCGCCATCAGGCTGCGGATAAGGCCCTTGCGCGCGCCGAGAAGCGCGAACACCGCCAGCACGGCAGCCAGGACGAGATCAATGATAAGTGCATTATCCATGCTTTTCACTTACCTTTCAAGTGAAACATTTTTCTAATTACGGCACAAAGAGCCAGCCGTGCTGCGAGCCGAGCAGCACCGCCGAGCCGTCGGCGCGCATCCGCACGCCGCGCGCATACTGCGTGTCGGCAAGCGAGGCATATTCAGCGAGGTCAGAGGTGTAGATGACCAGCTCGTCGCTGTAAAGCACGGCGAGGTACTTGCCCGCCGCGGAAATGTCCAGCACGTCGCGCTGCGTGTCGAGCGAGGCGATGAGGTTGCCCTCCGCGCCGACGGTGACGAGCTTGCCCGCGCTGCCGGAGCGGTAGCGCGAGAGCACGAGCGCGCCGAAATCCGTCCCGCCGAGCGTGCTGCCGCGCAGATAGGGATAGGCGTAGTCGTAGGATCCGCCGAGCGAACCGTCGCCGCTGAGCGCGAGAAAGCGATCGTCCGTCACGGCGACGAGCGTGCCTCCGAAGCTCGAGAGCTCGTAGAGCAGCGAATCGTCCAGCACGCAGGCGGAGACCGCCGTCTCCTGATCGAGCGCGTAGCGGCGGATCGTACTGACGAACATGGCGTCCTCCGAGCCGAGCGTCGCGACCGCGACGTGCTTGCCGCCGCGCTCCACGCAGGCGTCGATCATGTAGCGGTTCGAGGAATTGAAGGTGAACACGCGCTCTCCCGAGGCGTTGTAGACCGAGACGGAGGACTTGTAGCCGCTCTTGTCCGTCACGAGCGCCAGCATATCGGAGGAGTTGAGCTTCGCCGAAATGATGCCGTTTTCCGTCTCGGTACTCAGATCGCGCACAAGGCCCCTTTCACCGAGGATATAGAGCGTCGTGCCGCCGACATCGTAGACCGCGGCGGTGCGGCCGCCGAGGGCGATGGCGGGCGAGTCGAGCTTGACCTCCTGCGCGTAGATCTCGCTGCCGTCGTCGGCGAGCACGCTCACGCGCGTGGTGGAAACGACCAGCAGGCGGTCGCCGAGGAGGGCGAAGCGGTTCGTGCGGTCGTTGTCGTAATCATAGGTGTTCTCGCCCGCGGCGTCGGCCTTATCGTAGCTCAGCGCGCGGCGGAGGCTGTCGAAATTCGACAGGTCCAGATACGCCGCGGCGAGCACCGCTCCCAGCACGACCGCGAGCACCGCCACCAGTACCAGAATACGGTGGAGCGTGCCGCGGCGCGGCGGCGCGGCGCGGTCCGCGCGCAGATCCTCGCGCGAGAGCTTATCCTTGTCAGTCATTGAGCCGTTCATCCTCATACCAAAGTCTGGTCATGTACAGTCCCCCCGGCGGCACCGTGGGGCCGGCGAGCGTGCGGTCGCCGGAGTCGAGTATTTTGGGAATGTCCTCCGCCGTGAGCTTGCCCTCGGCGGCGTAGAGCACCGTGCCGGTGATGGCGCGCACCATGTTGTAGAGAAAGCCGTCCGCGCAGACCTTGAGCTCCAGAAGCTCGCCGCGGCGCGTCACGCGGCAGTAGTGCACGGTGCGGACGGTGGTCTTCGTTTCCGTACCGACCGAGCGCACGGCGCGGAAATCGTGCGTGCCCTCAAACGCCCGCGCCGCCGCGTCCATCACGGCCTCGTCAAGCTTTTTGGGGTAGAAGTACGCACGGTTCACATAAAACGGGTTCTTGATGCGCGAATTGTAGATGCGGTAGGTGTATTCCTTCTTCAGACACGAGCCGATGGCGTTGAAATCGTCCGCCACCTCCAGCGCCTCGCGCACCACGATGTCCTCGGGCGTGTGGGTGTTGACGGCGAAGGGCAGGCGGTCGATGGGGATGCGGGAGCTCGTGCGGAAATTCGCAACATAGCGCTCGGCGTGAACGCCCGCGTCCGTGCGGCCGACGCCGGTGAGCCTGACCCTCTCGCCGCAGACCATCGAAAGACCGCGCTGGAGCGTCTCCTGCACGCTCGCCTCGGTCCGCTGCATCTGCCAGCCGTGATAGGCCGTGCCGTTATACATCAATTTTAGCGCAATGTTACGCATGATTCGTGTCCTTTTTTTGAATTTTAGAAAAACTTTTTCAGCGCGATCATCGCCGCGCACAGCGCGGCGTAGAACGCGAGCGTCAGATAGTCCCGCGTCTCGTAGCGCAGGACATGGAGCTTCGTGCGCCCCTCACCGCCGTGGTAGCAGCGGCACTCCATCGCCGTCGCCAGCTCGTCCGCACGGCGGAATGCGCTGACGAACAGCGGCACGAGCAGCGGAATGAGCGCTTTCGCGCGCTGGAGCAGGTTGCCGCTCTCGAAGTCCGCGCCGCGGGCGCGCTGGGCGGACATGATCTTGTCCGTCTCCTCGATGAGCGTGGGGATGAAGCGCAGCGCGATGGACATCATCATCGCCAGCTCATGCACCGGCACGCCGAGCTTCTTGAGCGGGCCGAGCAGGTCCTCCAGCCCGTCGGTCAGGCGGATGGGGCTGGTGGTATAGGTCAGCAGGAAGGTGCCCATGATGAGCAGCGAGATGCGTAGCATCATGGCGACGGCGGTGATCACGCCCTCGCGCGTGACGTGGAAGATCCAGAACTGCGCGATGACGGTGCCGGGGGTGTAGAAGAGGTTCAGCACCGCGGTGAAGGCGATGATGAACAGCACCGGCTTGAGACCGCGGAAGAGCGCCCTCGCGCCCACCTTCGAGATGCGCACGGAGACGATCAGCGTCAGGATCAGCACGCCGTAGGCAATGGGGCCCTTTGCCAGAAAGATGGCTATGATATAAAGAACGGTCGCCAGCAGCTTGGTGCGCGGGTCGAGCCGGTGGGCGAGCGTGTCGCCGGGGAAATACTGGCCGAGGGTGATGTCCTTCAGCATACGGCTCCCCCCTTTCGCAGCGCAAGCAGCGCCGCCTTCAGCTCCGCGACCGTGTAGACCGCGGGGTCGATGGGCAGGCCCTTGGCGCGCAGCGCCATGGCGACGCGCGTCACCTGCGGCACGTCAAGGCCCGCGGCAACCAGCTCGTCCGCGCGGGCGAACACCTCGCGCGGCGTGCCGCTCATGAGCACATGGGCGTCGGAGAGCACGGCGATGCGATCCACGTTCTGCGCGATCTCGTCCATCGAGTGGCTGACGAACACGACGGTGTTGCCGCGCTCCTTGTGATAGGCGCGGATATGGGCAAGCAGCTCCTCGCGCCCGCGCGGGTCAAGACCCGCGCTCGGCTCGTCGAGCACCAGCACCTCCGGCTCCATGGCGATCACGCCCGCGATGGCGACGCGGCGCTTCTGGCCGCCGGAGAGCGCGAAGGGCGACTTTTGCAGCAGGCCCTCGTCCAGTCCCGCGAAGCGGGCGGCGTCATGCACGCGGCGGTCCAGTTCCGCGCCGGTCAGGCCCATGTTGGTGGGGCCGAAGGCGATGTCGCGGTAGACGGTCTCCTCAAAGAGCTGGTACTCCGGATACTGGAACACCAGCCCCACGCGGAAGCGCACGCTGCGGATCTTCTTCGGGTCGGCCCAGATGTCCTCGCCGTCGAGCAGCACGCGGCCGCCCGTCGGCTTGAGCAGACCATTGAGGTGCTGGATCAGCGTCGATTTGCCGCTGCCCGTGTGCCCGATGAGGCCGAGAAACTCGCCGCGGTAAATGTCGAGCGACAGATTTTCCACCGCGCTGCGGCGGAAGGGCGTTCCCTCGCCGTAGGTGTGGGTCAGATTTTCAATACGAATGATCTCGTTCAACTCAGTTGTCCTCTTTTGCGGATTTTCCAAAGCACCTTGCAATGGCGTCGGCGCACTCGTCCACGGTGATGGCCGTGAGCGGCAGGTCGCAGCCCGCGCCGCGCAGTTCGTATAAAAGCTCCACCGTGTCCGGCACGGTCAGGCCGATGGACTTGAGCTTTTCCACCTGCGCGAACACCTCGCGCGGCGTGCCGTCCATGGCGACGCGGCCCTCGTTCATCACGATCACGCGGTCGGCGTGCTCGGCCTCGTTCATGTGGTGGGTGATGAGCACAACGGTGATGCCCTCGTCGCGGTTGAGCCGTTCGATGGTCGAAATGACCTCGCTGCGGCCGATGGGGTCGAGCATGGCGGTCGCCTCGTCGAGCACGATGCACTGCGGGCGCATCGCCAGCACGCCCGCGATGGCGATACGCTGCTTCTGTCCGCCGGAGAGCAGATGCGGCGCGTGCTTTGCAAATTTCTCCATGCCGACGGTGCGCAGCGCGTCGTCCACGCGCCGCCGGATCTCCTCCGTCGGCACGCCGAGGTTCTCGGGCGCGAAGGCCACGTCCTCCTCCACCACGTTCGCGACGATCTGGTTGTCGGGGTTCTGGAACACCATGCCCACGCGGCGGCGGATCTCGAGCAGCAGCTTCTCGTCCGTGGTGTCCATGCCGTCGACGTACACCCTGCCGCCCGAGGGCAGCAGCACGGCGTTGAAGGTCTTGGCGAGCGTGGATTTTCCGCTGCCGTTGTGGCCGAGGATGACGGTGAAGCTCCCGCGCTCGATGGCGAGCGTCACGCCGTCAAGCGCAAGCGTCGGCTGCTCGTTCTCCTCGCCCGCGGGATAGGAATAGGTCAGGTTTTCAGTCCGCAGCATGGTTGACATAATTTTTCTTCCTTTGTTTATTCACTGCACCATCTTCCGGTCGCGCCGCAGGGCAGCGCGAGCCCGGTCTCGGTGACAGGCAGACCCAGCTCGTCCCACGTCACCCTGCCGCCGTACTTCTCCGCGACGAGCAGATGGAGCATATAGCCGAGCACCGAGGGCGCAAGGCCCGTGGTGTAGGAATTGATGATGACGAACAGCGGCTTGTCGCTGAGCGCCTGAGAACAGAGCTTCACGAAGGGGAAGAGGTTATCCTCCAGCTTCCAGACCTCGCCGCCCGGGCCGCGGCCGTAGCTCGGCGGGTCCATGATGATGGCATCGTAGGTCTTGCCGCGGCGGATCTCGCGCTCGACGAACTTCGCGCAGTCGTCCACGATCCAGCGGATCGGCGCGTCGGCCAGACCGCTGACCTTTGCGTTCTCCTTCGCCCATGCGACCATGCCCTTGGCGGCGTCGACGTGGCAGACGCTCGCGCCGCTCTTGGCGCAGGCGACGCTCGCCGCGCCCGTGTAGGCAAAGAGGTTCAGCACGCGGATGGGACGGCCCGCCTGCTCGATCTTCTCACGCGCAAAGTCCCAGTTCACCGCCTGCTCGGGAAAGAGTCCCGTGTGCTTGAAGTTCATGGGCTTGCACTGGAACGTCAGATCGCGGTAACGCATCTGCCACTGCTCGGGCAGCTTTTCCTTGTCCCAATGTCCGCCGCCGGTGGACGAGCGGTGGTAGCGTCCCTGCGCGTTTTTCCAGCCGCGGTTCGCGTGCGGCGTCTCCCAGATGGCCTGCGGGTCGGGACGCACGAGGATCTGCCGCCCCCAGCGCTCCAGCTTTTCGCCGCCGCCGCAGTCGATCAGCTCGTAATCCTCCCACTTGTCCGCGATCCACATAGGCTCTATCTCCTTCGCCGGCGCACAGCGCCGCATATTAAATCAATGTATTATACTATAATCGCGCACGGTTCGTCAATTGAAAAAAGGGGCGTTGTCAAAGGCTTTACAATATGTTAAACTTTTGAAGGACGGCTCCTTCGCGGGAACCTTTTTCCGCGTTCGTCCGTCCAAGAAAATACCGATAACGTTTCGTGAGATGACTTTTATGGATAAAATTCTTTTACATTCCTGCTGCGCCCCCTGCTCGGTCTACTGCGTGGACACCCTGCGCGGCGAGGGCATCGAGCCGGTGTCGCTGTGGTTCAACCCGAACATCCACCCGTGGACAGAGTACGACCAGCGCCGCTCGACGCTGCTTGAATACGGAGAAAAGGAGCGGGTCGAGGTGCATATCTTAGAGGACTACGGCCTGCGCGACTTCGTCCGCGCCGTCGCCGCGGACATTGACCACCGCTGCGCGCACTGCTACACCATCCGTCTCGGCACGGCGGCGAAGTACGCGAGCGAGCACGGCTACGAGGCGTTCACCTCCTCGCTGCTCATTTCCCCCTACCAGAACCACGAGCTGCTCAAGGCGGTCGGCGAGACGATGGCGAGAAAGTACGGCGTGGAATTTCTCTACCGTGACTTCCGTCCCGGCTTCCGCGCGGGACAGGCAAAGGCTCGTGAGATGGGGCTTTATCTCCAGAAATACTGCGGCTGCATCTTCTCCGAGGAGGACCGCTACGAGAAAAAGATCGGTCGGGCGCGCACGCGCTTTGCCGAGGAATGAGAAAGGCTGGACTGCACGATGAAAAAGCTGCTTTTCGCCGCACTCTACGACGCCGTGTTCGAGGGCATCACGGAGGATAACCTCTACACAAACGCCTACAGCGCCGGCGCGTGAGCGTCGCTGCCGGTCCGAACCAAATTCAAGGAGGTCTGTGCATGAGGTTGTGCGTCATTCAGATGGATATGCGTTTGGGTGAGAGTGCCTATAATTTCGCGCACGCGGAGGCGCTGCTGCGCCGCGCGGCGGCGGAGGGCGCGGACACCGCGCTGCTGCCGGAAACTTGGAACACCGGCTTCTTCCCCGCCGACCATCTGCCGGAGCGGAGCGACCGCGGCGGCGAGGCGGTGAAGGCGCTGTGCGCGCCGCTCGCCCGCGAGCTGAACATGAACATCGTCGCCGGCTCGGTCTCCGACCGGCGCGGCGGGCGCGTGTACAACACCGCCTACGTCTTTGACCGGCAGGGCGCGTGTCTCGCAGCCTACGACAAAACGCATCTCTTTACCCCGATGGGCGAGCACGAGCACTACGCCGCCGGCAATCACCTCACGACCTTTTCGCTCGACGGGCACAAATGCGGCCTGCTCATCTGCTACGACCTCCGCTTCCCCGAGCTTTTCCGCACGCTGGCGCTTCAGGGCGTCGAGCTGCTGCTCCTGCCCGCGCAGTGGCCCGCCGCGCGGCGGTATCATTGGGAAACGCTCACAGCGGCGCGCGCCATCGAAAACCAGTTCTTCCTCGCCGCCTGCAACTCCTGCGGCACGGCGGGCGAGACTGTGTTCGGCGGCGCGTCGCGCATCCTCGGTCCCCGCGGCGAGCTGCTCGCCGCCGCCGGAGCGAGCGAGGAGATCGTCACCGCCGCGCTCGATTTTTCCGTCCTTGCGGAGGTCCGCAACTCCATCAACGTCTTTCACGACCGTCGGCCGGATCTATATCGTCTCTGAAATAAAACGTCGTACCGAGACCGCAGGGTCTCTGGGCTTTTTCCGTTTTGACGAAAAAAATTCACAAATTTTGTGCATTTCACCGTTATCTGCCTATGGAAATGCCGCTTGCAGCGCGGTATCCTATGCTTGCAGGAGGGACCGCGGCGCGGCGCTCCTGCCGCTTCATTTTATCATTTCAATTCCCATGAAAATAAAGGAGCTGTGAACTATGGAAACCTTAAAGCGTTACCGTCTCTGGGCCATCGTCGTATCCTGCTGCATGATCGTGCTGGGCGCCGCGATGATCCTCCGCCCCGACATCTCCGCGCTGGCCGTGTGCTATCTCACCGGTGCGCTGTGCATCGCCATGGGCGTGTGCGAGATTGCCCGCTACTTCAGCATCGGCGTCATCGGCATCCTCTTCCGCTTCGACCTGATCGTGGGCATTCTCAGCACGCTCGCGGGTGTTCTGCTTCTTGCCCACCCCACCGGAGCGCTGACCGTCCTGCCCATCATCCTCGGCTTCTACATCATCATCGACAGCGTCTTTTCCATTCAGGCCGCCGTAGAGCTGCGCCGCTTCGGTCTCGGCAGCTGGGGACTGAATCTGCTGCTGGGCATCGTGGGCGCTGTGCTCGGCGTGCTGATGATCCTCGACCCCTTCGACGGCGCGGCGGCGCTGATGATCTACATGGGCGTTTCCCTGCTGCTTGCGGGCGTTGAGAGCATCTACACCGTCATCTGCCTGTCCCGCGCGTTTAAGAGCGACGCGCACCAGAGGGTCATCGACGCCGTCTGGCACGAGGTCTGAGTCCTCCCGATCGTCCGCTGCGGAAAAAATTTTCCGCAGCGGATGATTTTCTCTTGCATTCTCCGTTCAGTTGTGGTATAACCTTCCAAACGTATGGGAGATTTGGACTGCTGTTTTTCTCCCATATGACCACAACGGGCCGCGCCAAAAGCGGCCATTCTTTCTTTAAGGCGGGTGAATGATCGGATGGACACCTTTTTTTCGCAGCTCTCCTCGCTCTCGCTCCTTTCCATCACGGTGCGGCTGCTGCTCACGACCGTGTTCGCCGGCACGCTCGGCTATGAGCGCGAGCGGCACCGGCAGGCGGCGGGCTTCCGCACCTACATCATTGTCGCGGACGCTGCCGCGCTGGTGATGATGACGAACCTCTACATCGGCGACGTCTTCGGCTCGACCGATCTCGTGCGTATGCCGGCCTCGGTCATCACCGGTCTGGGCTTTCTCGGCGCGGGCACCATTCTCGTCACCAAGAGCCATGAGATCAAGGGTCTGACGACCGCTGCCGGACTCTGGGCGGTGTCCATCATCGGCACCGCCATCGGCGCGGGCTTCTACACGGGCGGCACGGTGTGCTACGCCTTCATTCTGCTGGCGATGAACGTGCTGCGGCTGGTGGACGTGCGCATCCAGAGCCGGCAGAAGACCGCCACCGTCTACTTCGAGCTCCGCTCGAAGCTGAGCATCGGGCAGCTCGTCCGCCTCGCGCGGGAAAAGGACTGCACACTCTCGGAGCTGGAGCTGTACGCCGATTCCGGCTACGGCGACAACCTTGTGTGCGGCACGTTCACCCTCTGGGCGGAGGGCCGTACATCGCTCGACGATATCCTTCGGGAGCTCAGCGCCGTCGAGGGCGTCATCTACCTCACCAGGATCTGACCACAGCGGCATGGGACGCCGAAGCATTCGCTTCGGCGTCCTGTTTTTCTGCCGTCCCGACGGGACGTTCCCCCTTGCAAGCGGGACCGCTATCCCCTATAATGGAGAAAAAGGCAAGGGAGGCGGCGCGCCATGGTGACTGACGATATTCTCTACCGCCGCTATCTCGGCGGCGACGAGGACAGCCTGAGCGCCCTCATGGAGCGCCACGGCGACAAGCTCACGCTCTACCTCGACGGCTGCCTTCACGATCTCCACGAGTCCGAGGACCTGATGATCGAGGCGTTCGCCTACCTGATCGCCAAACAGCCCCGCATCCGCGACGGCGGCTTTCGAGCTTATCTCTACCGATCCGCGCGGCACATGGCGCTGCGGCTGCTTTCCGGAAAACGCGCGCAGCTCTGCTTCTCGCTCGATACGCTGACGGAGGAGCCGGAGGCGCGGGAGCTGGTGGAGGAGGCCGTAGAATCGGCGGAGCGCGCCCGCATCCTGCGCGCGTGCATGGCGGAGCTGCACGCGGACTACCGCGAGGCGCTGTTCCTCGTCTACTTCGAGGGCCTGAGCCACGCGGAGACCGCCGCCGTCATGGGCAAGCGGGAAAAGCAGGTCGCGGACCTCATCTACCGTGGAAAAAACGCGCTGCGCAAGCGTCTGGAGCAGGAGGGGATCACCGATGCGTACAACGGATGAACGTCTTGCCGCCGCCAAGCGGCGGGCGGAGGAAATAAAGCGGCAGGAGCGCAGCCGCCGCAGCCGTATTGCCGCCGTTTCCGGCGCGGCGGCCTGTCTTGCGGCGATCCTCGGTCTCGCGCTGGCGATGCCGTCCGTCACGGCGCGCTTCTCCGGCGCGGACTACTATGGCGGCATGACCGCCAGTCTGTTCACCGGCGGGAGCCTCGGCTATCTTTTAGTGGGACTGCTGGCCTTCGCGCTCGGCGTGTGCGTGACGGTGCTGTGCGTCCGCCTGCATGAGCGGGAGCGGGACGAGGGCAGCGAGGAGGAGTGCGGCGATGCTTGAGCTTTGGGATTACCTCGTGCAGTTCCTTGCGACGGCCTACGGCTTCTGCGCCGCGCTGCGGGAATACTACCGGGCGCGCCGCCAACCGTGGTTCCTGCTGACCTGCTTTTATGCGACCTTCGCGCTCGGCACGCTCTACTGGTCGCTGCATTTGCTGCTGCAGCAGGAAACGCCGCAGGTCTTCTACGTCTCCGACCTCGCGTGGCTCGCGAGCTTCGTCTTTCTCCTCGCGCTGACGCTCACGCTGCCGACGGCGGAGGAGCGGCGCTTCCGCACGAGGCTGTGCCGGCTCGTGCCGGTCGTCTGCCTGCCGCAGTTTATCCTGTACGTCACCTACGGCGACGTGCTCTCGAACGTTTTCATGTGCGGCATGACGATGCTGCTCGCGTGGTGCGCCGTGCGCGGTCTCGTGTGGGCGAAGCGCTCGGGCGGCGCGCAGCTGCGCCGGTTCCACGGAACGGTGCTTGCTTTCGCGGCGCTGGAGTACGCGCTGTGGACCTCCTCGTGCTTCTGGGTAAGCGACACGCTGACGAACCCCTACTTCTGGTTCGACTTCCTGCTCTCGCTCGTGCTCCTTCTGCTCCTGCCTGCGCTGCGAAAGGCGGTGGACGCATGACCTACATTGAAAACGTCCTCGTGTGCATGGCGGCCCCGCTGCTCGTGGCGCTGCTGCTCCTGCGGAGGAAGCAGCGTCCGCTGCTGCTTTTCTGCCTCGCGGGCATGGGAATGTGCCTGCTCGCGGCGTACCTCAACACCTTCTTCGCCCAGCTCTACGCCGCAGACGCGCTGAACGCCGCCACGCAGATCGCGCCGGTGGTGGAGGAGATCATGAAGCTGCTGCCGCTGCTCTTTTACCTCGCGGTGTTCGAGCCGGACGCGGAGCGCTTCCGCCTCGCCGCCATCGTGGTGGCCGCGAGCTTCGCCACCTTTGAGAACGTCTGCTACCTGACGCAGAACGGCGCGGGACAGTTCGTTTATCTGCTCATCCGCGGCTTCGGCACGGGCGCGATGCACATTGTCTGCGGCAGCGTGTACGGCCGCGTCCTGCGCCCCGTATGGGGCAGCCGCCCGCTCCGCGCGGCGTGTCTGTTCGGCCTGCTCTGCGTCGCCATCATCTACCACGCCATCTATAACCTGCTCGTGAGCGTCGGCGGCACGGCGCAGTTGCTCGCCTACGCTATCCCCCTGCTCACGGCGCTGTGCTTCCGCCTGCTCGGGCAGCAGACCGCAGCGCAAAAGCAATAAGATCATCGGACCGTCCTCGGGCGGTCCGAATTTTTTTCAAATTTTTCATTTTGGGTGCGTAGTTTTTCCGTTTTTTGTCCCTATAGAGATGTAAGGACCTTTACGGGAAGGAGGAATCGGAATGTACGACACGGCGGAGCGCCTGCGGCGGGCGAAACGCGCGGCGCGGCAGCTCGTGCGACGGCAGGAGCGGAAAGCTCTGCGGCGGCTCGGCACCCTGTGCGCGGCGCTGGCACTCGCGCTGACCGGAGCGCTGACGCATTTTGCCGGCAGCATACCGGGCACGGTACAGGGCGCCTACGGCGCGACGCTGCTCGCCGACAGTGCAGGCGGCTATGTGCTCGTCGGCGTGGCGGCGTTCGTCATAGCGGTGGCGCTGACGATTGTCTGTATGCGGCTGCACGAGCGCGACAAGCAAAACGGAGACGACCACCACGAGGAGACGAAGCCGCCCACGGCAGCGCAATAAAATTTTGCAAGGGGATATCCCCTTGGTTCCTCCGCAGGAGGAACCAACCGAATTTTTTACGGAGGTGCTACGATGAAACGAAAGCTATGGACGCTCCTGCTCGCCCTCGGCGCGGCGCTGGCGCTGTGCGTCGGCGCAAGCGCGACGGAAGTCAACACGGCGGACGCATTGACAGGCGATAGCGTCGAACTTGACGGCGAATACAAGCTGATAGCGGATATTACCATTGACAGGTCTATCGTCATTAAGAAAGAAAAATCTGTCACCCTCGACCTCAACGGCCATGTGCTGCAATACAAAAATGATAGCACCAACGGCAGCGTGATCAAGGTCGAGGGCGGCGGGCAGCTGACCATTCAGGACAGTTGTAAGGATGATACCACCGCAGTGCATAAATTCGACACGACAAACGATTTGTGGGTGCTGAATGATAATCCGCCAGAGGGGAAAGCGGAGACCATTCAGGGCGGTGTCATCACCGGCGGCACAGGAACGCAGTGGGACCAGTACTACCGAGGCGGCGGCGTGTACGTCGCTCCCGGCGGTACGCTGACTATGGAAAGCGGCAGCATCGTCGGCTGCTCCGCAAATGGCAACGACTTAAGTCTCGGCGGCGGTGTCTACCTCGACAGCTCTGCTAATTCAAACGCAGGCACATTCACCATGAATGGCGGCCGCATCATCGGCTGTACCGCTGACGGCGGTGGCGGCGTATTGGTCGCCTTGGAGTGCAATTTCACCATGAACACCGGTGCTGTGATCCAAAGCTGCACCGCACAGATGGGCGGCGGTGTATATTATCTCGGCATGTCCGGTTCGTCTGGCACGTTTACCCTAAACGGCGGAACGATCCAGTCCTGTAAGGCCCTCGGTCGAGGCGGCGGCGGTGTTTCCAACAGCGGAGAATTCCTCATGCAGAACGGTTCGATCAAAGGCTGCACATCCGAAAAAGATTCCAATAAGAGCGACGGGATCCTCAATTCCGGTCAGTTCACCATGCGCGGCGGAACGGTGGAAAGCAGTATTACAAACAGCGGCACGATAAACGCCGACGGCGGCACCGTCACCGGCGATGTGACCAACGGCATCCATAATGGCCCGGGCAAAATCACCGGCACGAGTGAAGATTCCGGCAAAACCGAGTTTGCCAACACGGTGACTAACCACAGCAACAGCACGCTCTCCGGCTTCGGCAAGTTTACCGGCCGCGTGACCAACAACGGCGGTAAAATCACCGGCTTCTGCACATTTACCGGCATAGTGATCAACAACGGCGGCAAAATTATCGGCTTCTGCGATTTCAAGGAAGCCACTCTCATTGGCTATCTTATAGTGACCTTTGACCCCGACAATGGTGAGCAATCTTTCACGCGACAGGTCCCATGGTGCAAAGACGGAGCAGCGCTCACCGAGCCAAGCCCCGCGCCCACCAAGGACGGCTACTCCTTCGATGGGTGGTATAAGGGCTACGGCTGGGACAAGTGGGACTTTGACACCAATAAAGTCTCCTACACCATGACGCTTACCGCCAAGTGGACGGAGAACCCGCCCGCCCCGAGCTATGACGACAGCGACCCGACCTATGCCGTCAGCGCGCCGACCGCGGAGAACGGCAAGATCGCCGTTAGCCCGCGCTATGCCGAGCGCGGCGAGCGCGTGACCGTCACGCTCACGCCCGACGAGGGCTTCGAGCTGGAGAGCCTCACCGTCACCGACAGCCGCGGCAACGAGCTCACGCTCACCGACCTCGGCAACGGCAGATACCGCTTCATGATGCCCGCACGGCGCGTGGAGGTCAAGGCGAGCTTTGTAAAGTCGGTCGAGGTCAGCCCGTTCGCCGATGTGGCGATCGACGCTTATTACTATGAGGCGGTCAAGTGGGCGCAGGAAAAAGGTATTACCAGCGGTATTGGCAACGGCCTGTTTGGGCCGAATCAGCCTTGCACCCGAGGTCAGATTGTCACTTTCCTGTGGCGCGCGGCGGGGTCTCCTGTGGTGAACTATGCCATGGATCTGTCGGATGTTGCCGAGGACGTGTACTATGCCGAAGCCGTTCGCTGGGCGCTGAGCGAGGGCATCACCACCGGTACCGGTGAGAGCAGCTTCTCTCCCGACGCGACCTGCACAAGAGCGCAGGCGGTGACGTTCCTCTCCCGCGCGCTGAACGCGAATGCGTCCGGCAAGGCGGAGTTCGGCGACGTCCCGACTGACAGCTACTTTGCCGAGGCAGTCGCCTGGGCGGCGGCCAACGGCGTGACCGAGGGCGTCGGCGGCGGTCTGTTCGGCTCCGACAATAGCTGCACGCGCGGTCAGATCGTGACGTTTCTCTATCGGGCATACAATAAGTAAGCGCGAAACGCGCTCCTGCAAAAAAGGCGGTCCGCATTCGAAATGGGTGCGGACCATTTTTTGTCAAAAATCTTCCAGCTTGTTCCTTGGATAAACTGGCGCGATTTTCAAAGACTAAGGCCAGTAAAACGACGTTAAAGGAGAATCGGCATAGATGAAAGCAACCGGAATCGTGCGCCGGATCGACGACCTTGGCCGCGTGGTCATCCCCAAGG
>OGNF01000955.1_pt1 | contig 29032 bp, 48 predicted proteins | sample 1573321 | NCBI WGS metagenome assembly OGNF01 (sample SAMEA2581911, study PRJEB24529) | metagenome | biome: Human gut stool | place: China | collected 2011 | reverse complement strand
AACTTTCAATGGCGCTCACACAGCCGGCTCTCACCGAGACGGGACGCAACGAGCTGCAACTGCTGCGGCCGGGCGAACGGCTATGTCTCGAAGGCATCGGCGATCCGGGATTGTGCCGTGTGCGCGTCTTCGCCCGCGGACGTGAAATAGGTGAAATCCTCCCCGACTGCGTCAAGAAAGTGTGGCATGCCATGCGGCGTCACCGCGTCTGCGGAGCATACGTGGCTGACATTGCCACCGGCACCGCACCATCCACCCCGGAGATGCAAATCGCACTCCTCTGCAAAGGTGCCTCCTCTGAAGATTCCGACAACGTTCCTTCCTTCACGGAAATGCAACGCGCGGTATCTTCATCAAGCAATATTTCTGTCAAAATATGCAATCGCTTTACGCTATTCCTTAATTAGATATAAAGAAATATGGCAAAAGTTTTATCGAATGTGTAACAGCGAATGCAAATTGTTAATGTTGTATAAAAGTAAAATGAAAATCCAACAAACGACACAACTATTACGTTAGACAATCAAAGGCAATATGGAAAAAGCACTCACCGTTTCGTGAGAAAAGATGTGTGCGGTTTAGTTTAGTTAGATATAGTTTATAGTGGAATCGGAGAGAGGAGCGCAGACCCGCGCCCCTCTCTTTGATTTTCAGCAACATACGTTTTAACCTGTTTTGTATCAATCTCTAAGAGGTGTTTCACGGTGTTGCACTCGCTTTCTTTGTGTTTTATATAGTTCAGCAAAAACAGTTCCGTTTTTAGTTCCACCAGGCTTTAAAGTGATTATTCGGTTCCGCTTTTAGTTCCGTTTTGACTTAACCCATCTTTGAGATTAAACTTCGCCATAGCTGAAGTACGTTCCACATCCATTATATCTATATAAGGTTTCATCGAGGCGTAATCGGTATGCCCCGTCCATTTCATTACAATATTAGGCGGTATTCCTAATGAGAGAGCAAAGCATATAAAGGTCCGACGTCCACAATGAGAGGAAAGTAGCTTGTACTTTGGAACTGTTTTATCTATGCGCTTCGCTCCATAGAATTGGGATACTGTCACTTCTTCATCAATATTGCAAATTTTTCCTATTGACTTTACCAGCTCATTAAGACGATGGTTAGTGAATTGCGGCATAGCTTCATCGCCATCCATCGCGGCGTACTTAGTTAGTATTGCTTTTGAGTAATTGTTAAGGTCTATCTTTACAGAGGTTCCCGTCTTAATGGTCACTACCTCTATATAATTATTCTTCACCGCTGACTTACGGAGTGCGGTAACATCAGAGTAGCGTAATGAAGTAAAGCAACATAAGCAAAAGACGTCACGCGCTTTATCAATCTCGCTTCCTTTCTCAAACTCCCAATTATATACCTTTAAAAGCTCATCGACGGAGAGGAATATCACGGACTTCTTGATAGTTTTAACGCTTTGCTTCATCTCGCTAATAATATCATGCGAAATGTATCCTTTTGATGCTGCCCATTTAAGAAACCACTTAAAGATATTATTATGCTTTACTATAACTGCATTAGAGTAGCCCTTAGATGCGAACTTATAGCGTTCAGGCGTGAGGCGGTGAGTAGTTTGGTAAGCTGTAAAATCCTCTATTAACTTAGCATTTAGGTCGCAAACATTAAGTTTAGGTCTAAATTTACTCAGTAGCTTCCGCAACTGTAGGACGCTTTTTGTTGTGTTCTCCGCCCACTGGCGATTACTCTCGCCCTCCATCGCAAATTTCAACATTAAGGATTGCACGCTTTCTGTTTCATCGGACTTGTTGCCAATGTTTAATGCTGTTTTTATATCTTTAGGAGTAGGAACTTTATTGGCGATTTCAAAAGAATAAAATGCTTCTTCAATTTTATCTTCTAAGAATTGAAGCTGCCTATTAATTACTAATGCTGGAATTTTTTGATTACCATGCGTCGTGCCAGGACGACAACGTCGGCCATCCCATTTAGGACGGCCACGCGAATCTTCCCTATCAACTTTATAGCCGATAGATAATGTAAGCATTTGTGCTTTGCTCCATGTTATGCGCAATCTTAAAAGGTCGCCTCTAAAAATATAGAGCAATCTTCTTTTAATCGGTGTCATGAATTAAACATAGGACCGGAGCCGAATAAGAGCCATGCGGAAGAGACAGCACAATGTTGTATCAACGGTAATATCCAACTGATTTGGAAGTAACCTCTACCCATATCTTTGCGTTGAAGGTAGAGGTGTCGTTTATCTATCTTCGCCACCTCACAATACTTGTTAATTGATTCAACACGGTTACATGCAAGACAAGTATCTAACGCTTCATAAAAACGCCCCATTACCGCCATCGAATCGTCCGTATAGACTCTTCTTCTGCTCATTCTAATACATATATTATTATATAAGGTGTGATTTACGTTTATTTATGAGCTCCTCAGCGGTTTCATAGCATCCTAATCTATTAGCAAGAGACAACGCTCTATCATAAGCAAACATATAAGCGTATAAAAACTCATTGCCATATTGTTCTCCGGCTTCAACACATCGGAGATAACACTCCAAGGCGGCATCCTCATTTTCGTTTAATTCATTTTGATACCCACAATACCTATGGTAAGATATTTGAGCATAACGCAAGTCATGCATTTTAAGCCTCACAGCTTTTATTAGAGGCTTAAAACTACAATCCGGAATCGAAGCAAGCGCAGCATCATTCTTTGGAGATAGGACTGCCCTAACTTCGTTTGGCAAACTTGAACAGACGTCAATGTATTCATATCCAAGTTCTTTTCTTAAGTTACGTACATTACTTATCATACTTCAGTGTTTGCAAAATATATAGGGACAAGCGGAAGCTCCGCTTTATCTTCTTCTTTCATCTTCGGATAGTATTCCAACCAAAGGTCAATCAAATCATCCATTTCAAGCAAGCAGATATGACGGTGCGCATATCGTGCCTCTCGGTGACTTTCATTGGTAAAATGACCAGATGTTACAACAATCCCTACATCCGTCGTTTTATTCATCTTACCGATAAGTTCTCTTATAACATCAACAGATACAGGGGTTTGAGGATAATGCTTTACTTGCACCTTTACATGGCTTCCTGAAACGCCAAGAGGTGTTTCATAAGCTATTATATCTACGCCACCGTCTTTCCCTTTATCAGCGACCCAAGGAGTAAACAAGCCCATTCCGCGAAGCAAAGCCGCAACAAATCGCTGAAATTCAAAAGGATCTTTACTTGTTAGGTATTTTCTCATTCCATCCCGAGCTTGCTGTTGCAAAATGTCAATGTCATCTTTTGCTTTTTCTAGAAGGTTTATCTCTAAGTTTTCATCAATCTTTGCAAGAGTGTTACCTTTTAATGCTTTCATTTTAGCGAGTTCTCTCCATTTATAGTGATAAGCGCGGAAGAACTCCTCGACCGGCAACTGCAACGTTTTTCTTCCCTCGGGGGTGAGGCTCCAGTTAGATTTATTAATATCAACCAAACCTACCTGTTTTAACTCTATGCCACCAACCATTCCAAGTACAGAATGCCAAGACTCTTCCCACGTATTATTCTTAGAACGCTCCTTGTCGGTAAGATGAAAATGATTAGGAAACTCATTTTTAATTTCCTGATAACGCATCTCGCTACCGTTCTTATCGATAAGACGCAAAACAGCTTGAAGCAATTCTGCTTCTCGTCTTTGATTTGCTGTAATATCTTTTGCCATCTTATTCTTTGTTTTTCGTTATGAGATTGACAAGTTCAATAATTTTATCAAGAGCTTTATCTAATTGCTCTTGCGTTTTGTTCGACGTCGCAATTGCTCCTTCTGCAAGTTTTCTGTATGCCTCTATCTCCTTAAGTACAGCATTTATTGCGTTGGTACAGGGAGCGTTGATGATTTGTTTCAAGTCTCGAAAAGCATGGCCTTGCTGATGATTGCCGCCATTGCCATCTTGCGACATAATAGGAGATGAACGCAACATCTCTCCCTCCCCGTTAAGTAACCACCGGGTGTTGAAGATACCTCCGAAAGCTGCGTTAAAGCGTTTGAGGAAGCTGTCGGTGAGAGCTTTCGGGTCTCCGTTCATCGCGCTTGAAACATTCGGTTGAGTAGACTCCATTTTTTCGGCCAGCTCTTTCTGAGTACCTATACCGAAATTCGCTTTCACATACTCGAAAGCATCGGAAAGTCGTTCTTTTCTTGTCAGTTCTTCCATATAAGTCTTAAAAAATATTAAAATATCCTATTTATAGTTGTCTATAAGAAGATAATATATTAATTTTGCGAATGAAATAAGATGCTTATTGCTCGCAATAATAATAACACTTATGCAAATATAAAAGTTATCTCGGAAATAAGCAAATTATTTCGACTTAAAAATATTTAACATCGAACTAATATGAAAATACCAGTAAAAATCCAAGGCAAAACGGTATTTGAATCCCATTCTAACGGATTCTCAAGAGCAATCGCCAATAGAATTTACGAAACATTGGCCGATCTCATATTTACCGGCACATCAGAAGATTTAATAAGTCTTGAGATACTTAAGAAGTATTATAATCCAACCCAAGAGTTTAAACTCACAGTCAGCGGAATCGACTGGGAAGAAATGATAGCGGAATGCGATTGGATTTGCAATCGTAAAAGACAAGCTATTTAACATACTCTCTAATCACAAAACTATGAACACAATAATAATAAACAAAAATGACATTCAAAGAAATGTATCAGGAGAGCAAAGAAGCTCCGAAGCGCTTTATCGAAACGGTAATGCAAAAGACAGGTGTGTCGGAAATGACCGTAAGATGCTGGCTTTCGGGAACGCAAGTGCCAAGCAAACCATCCAGAAACCATCTGGAAGAACTATTCAACACAACTTACGAAGAGCTATTCCCACACTCTTCAAAGTAGCAAAGAAAATCTTCGCAGCCATTCTCGCAATCGTCGCATATATCCTAATTTTCTGCGAGGGAAATATGAGTACAATTTCATTAGCACTCACAAAAGTAGCAGGTATCACTCTTGCTGCATTCGCATTAATCGTCGACAACTATGACCCATATAAAAGGTAACAGCGCACTCGCAAAAGAGCTGATGGTTTCTCGCGCAACTATACAGCGTTGGAGAAACTCAGGTATCCTCAAGCCTGCAACAATCATAGACTATGGCTCAACTATCGTCTATGACCTTAACAAGGTTTACAACTGCTTACAGTACACAAAAGCAAAAGCCGGTAGACCGGCAAGATAACATGAAAACAATACAAATAAAACAGCTCACTCTATTAAACTTCAAAGGCATACGTGAACTAACCGTACTCTTTGAAGAAGGGCAGACTATTGTCTCTGGAGGAAACGGCACCGGCAAGACATCGATATTCGATGCTTTTACTTGGCTGCTATTTGGCAAAGACAGCCAAAACAGAGAAAAGTTCGAGTATAAAACGCTCGATAATGACGGCAACATCATTCCTAAATTGCCACATGAAGTAAACGGCATTATACGCGTAGACGGCAAAGACATACGCCTTATGCGCCGTGTAAACGAAAAATGGGACAAAAGAAAGGGCTCAATGTCAGAAGTATTCATAGGCAACGAAATTGAACGCTTTTATGACGATGTTCCTTGCTCTGAATCCGAGTTTAAATCACGCATAAATGATATATGCCCTGAGGAAACATTTAAGTATATCACTAATCCCACTTACTTTTGTACACAAAAAAGCGAAGTGCAAAAGCGTAAACTTCTTGAAATGTCAGGTCCTATATCAAACGCCGATATAAGCACAGACGGCGAAGATTTCTCCGAACTCCTAAAAGCACTCGAAGAGAAAGATTTCGATTCGCTTAAACGTGAAGTTACAGCAAAAAAGAACCGTCTCAAATCGGACATGATTGGCATTCCTGACCGTATCGACGAAAATAAACGGAAGATGCCGGAGGAGCAAGATTGGGAATCAATCGAAAAGGAATTAACGTCCCTTACGCAAAAGCAAGCTGAAGTCGAAGATGCAATTCTCGATGTAGCAAAGCATAAAGAAGATAGGGATAATCAAATCAAAGAAAGTTACGAGGAGATATCCGGGCTAAGGCCGCGATAGCCAGGCGAGAACTTGCTATTAACAACGAGGCTAATAAAGAATACATGGAAGCTTCACAACGCCAAACTCGTTTAAAAGAAGCTATCGTGAAAGCAGAAAACGAAATAAGCAACCTATCGCTCACGTCCGAGACCCTTAAACAAACACTTTCTAAGCTCACAGAAAGAAGAGAAACCTTACGCGGGGAGTGGAGAAATTTAAGGCTACAAATGAATAACATAGATAAGACGGAGCTGGTGTTTAACGACGCTGATTTCGTGTGCCCTACCTGCAAGAGAAGATTTGAGGAATCGGATATACAAAGTAAGATAGAGGAACTTAATACTAACTTCCGTGCAAAGAAACAAGCTCGCATGGAGTTATTAAACACTCAGCTTAATACAAATGTAACAAACGGGCGCGCCGTAAAAACGCAACGTGAAGAATTTGAAGCGAAGCTCAATGAGATAGAAGAAAAATCAAAAGCAATGCAAGCTCATCTTACTGAGCTTAAAGAGCAGCAAGCCGCCTTACCTGCTATTGAGCAAAAAGACATAGCCGCTCTTATCGCTTGCGATGATGGTATAGTTGCCTATAACGCAAGAATCGAGGCCATCGAAAAACATATCAAATCATTACACTCCTCAAAAGACGCTTCGCAGTTTACAGAGCGCCGAACTGAGATTGTGAATAGGATTGCCGAATTAAAAGGGGTTCTGCGTGATAAAGAAGTTCTCACTGAAATCAAAGGCCGCATCTCAGAACTTGAACGCTCCTATTCCACACTCGCTTCTGAGTTATCACAACATGAAAGATTTGAATTACTAATGACGGACTTCAGCAAAGCTAAAGACCGCGTGATTCAGCAAAAGATAGACGGCTTATTTAATAAAGTGCGATTCCGCTGGATAGCAATGCAAATCAACGGTAAAGAGAAACCCACTTGTGAAGCAACAATCGACGGTGTCCCATATCAAGCGCTCAACCACGCCGCTCAAATAGACGCCGGGCTTGATATAATCAATGCAATTTGCGAAAGGGAGCAGGTTTGCGCCCCTATCTTCATAGATAACGCCGAGAGTTGCAATACTTTCCGCCAAACCAAAGGTCAACAGATACTTCTCACCGTAACCGAGGAGAAACAACTCAATACCAATCACTCATATAAATAACAAAATCACATGGTACAATCTACTAACGGCCTAACGGTATTAAGAGCTACCGTAGAGTCTACTAAAGTACAAGGGAGACTGGAACAATGCCTCAAAGAGAACAAAGGCGCATTTGCATCAAGCATCTACGACCTTTATTCCGCAGACAAATCGTTGCAAAAATGCAACTCGAACGCAATCATCAGCGAATGCTTAAAAGCTGCTGCACTTAATTTACCTATAAGCAAAGCACTCGGTTTCGCTTACATCGTTGTTTATAACAACAGTGTAAAGAGCGTAGACCCTCATACCGGGCATGACGTATGGACGAAAGTTCCGACCCCAACATTCATCCTCGGCTACAAAGGTTATATACAACTCGCGTTGAGAAGCGGACAGTACCGCACAATCAACGCCGATGTGGTATATGACGGAGAACTTGTTGGCTTTGATAAGCTCTCAGGCAAGATAGACCTCTCGGGCAAGAAGAAAAGCGAAAAAGTAATCGGCTATTTCGCATACTACGAAATGCTCAACGGTTTCTCAAAGACCGCTTATGTAAGCGTCGAAGACATGGCAAAACACGCCTTGCGCTACTCGCCCTCAATGCCAAAAGGCACAACAATCGACAAGCTTATCGCGAAAGCTAACAGCGGCGAAGTCAGCAAACAAGTTGGCTGGATGGGCAACTTCAACGACATGGCGATAAAGACGTGTATACGCCGACTCATATCCAAATATGGATACATGAGCACCGAAATGCAACAGGCTTACACTAACGACATCGAGGGAGACGCTGCACTTGAACAGCGAACGGAGGCAATCGAATCAACTAAAACCATCACCATCGACGCCGGGGAAATAGAGGATGCCGAAATTGAAAGCGTCAACACCGAAACCGGCGAAGTGACCCAGAAACAGACAGACGATGCAACACTCTTCGATGAAAATGAAGAACCTGAATACTAAAACCTACGCGATATGATGATGCACTGCTTAGGGAGCTCTTCTTCCGGCAACTGTTACATTCTCCGGTCTTCAACCCATGAGTCGCTCATAATTGAATGTGGTGTGAAATTTCAGAACATACAACGTGCAATCGATTGGAAACCTGAGAATGTAGCAGGATGCATCATATCACATCGCCATCGCGACCACTGTGCTTCATTAAAAGATATGATAAAGAACGGCATACAAACTTACGCTCATAAGGATGTTTTCGATTCCTTTAATTTAAGAACGCGCACATTCTGCAATGAGATACAGCACATCCAAAAGGTCAAGATAGGCAAATATAACATACTTCCCCTTAATGTAATGCACGATGTTCCTTGTTTCGCGTTCATTATCACTCATCCAGAGATGGGGAACCTGTTTTTTGTCACTGACACAATGTACGTTGAATATCGCATTAACAATCTTAACCACATAATGATTGAGGCGAACTACAGCGATGAGATATTGCAATACAATATCGATAACGGAATAGAGCCCCGCGCAATGCGCGACAGACTCCTCAATACACACATGGAGCTCAAAACTACATTAAAGGTACTTAGCGAAACTGATCTTAAAGATGTAAATGAAGTAATCCTGTTGCATCTTAGCCACAGAAACAGCGATTCTGAGGCGTTTAAGGCGTCGGTTGAGCAAAATATAATTCCAACGGTAGAAATAGCTTCATCTGCGCTGAAAATTAATTTAAACAAAGAAATTTATTAAAATGCAAGATGCAAAATCTAACAAACGTAGCAATGTTTCATTAGAGAATGAAATGGAGGCAGAGATAATGAATAGCCTTATCTTTGAAAACCGAAAACCCAATCGGTTTTTCAAAAACCCAACAAAACCCAACAAAAGCCAAAAAACCTTGATAATGATAATGATAATGATATAATAAAAAAAAATAACATAACGCGACTCGCAAGTTTTGAGCTTTTTGGAGAAAACGCGTACCGCTCATGGAAGGAAAGTATCTTACGGAAATGTCGCATAGAAGAATCTGAGTTTAAAAAGAGAGTTGACGACTTTGTAGAGGAAGCAGCTTGCCGCAGTTGGGACATCGGGGCGCAATACCCGCAAACAAGGAGTCTATTCTATTCATGGCTTAATGATAAATTATCAAAAGAAAGGAATAATGCAAAACAACAAAATCACACCGGGAATGGTAAGAACGGCCTTTCAGCAAGAATGCCAAAGCAACCGGGATGCGGTCTTATCGAAGACTAAGATAAACGCTCTAAAGAAATATTTCATGATAATCGCCAAAGGTTACTGCCCTAACTTCACGGTCAAAGAAGAGCATACAGGCGCACTAAATGAAATATTCCTATGGTGCATTGACGCACAAGGTCGTCTTGATCCCAACAAAGGTCTTTGGCTTTGGGGTGAGAACGGCACCGGTAAAACAACAATGCTGTATATAATCAAGGAATTTTGCCGCCAAATAGGCAAGAAAGACCCTCGCGGAAGTAGATACGGCTTTCGTATCACCAACGCCAACGCGGTATCCGGAGCGTTTAATCAATTCGGCTATGAAGGCATAGACGAATATATCACTACACCTCGGCAGGCATTTGATGAGCTTGGCTCAGAACCGCAACTAACCGGACACTACGGTACGCCAATGAATGTAATGCAATATGTCTTACAACGCCGCTATGATACACGGTTCAACGATTTCACCCACGTGACCACAAACCTACGCATCGAAGAAATTGCAGACATATACGGCGCGAGAATATACGACCGCTGTAAGGAGATGTTTAACTTTGTATATCTTGGAGGAAGAACAAATCGCAAGTTTACAAATAAGATTTAAGATACAACAACTGCTACTAATACCCTTTATTTCTTATTTTAACGGCGATTTAACAAAGAATTATCGCTAAGTAATAGAAAGTTATTACACACATAAGATAACGCGTTAGACGCAAAATTAGCACTAATCTAAATATCAAACATAATGACAAAGATAGAACGACTTAAAGAAAAGCTCGAAAGCCTCGAAAAACTGCGCGGGCAATACATGCGCAAAGGGAGGTATTCGGAACTTTTTGCTCTTAATGAAGATATCGACAAGTTACGGACTTCAATACAAGACGCAGAAGAGTACGGAAAGCCGAAACCGCTTACCAAAATCCTCTCGCGAGAAGAAATAGCCGAAAGCGGCATAATACCTATCCTCATTGAGTGCAACCTCGCGGCAGACTTTCTTACCGACTGCGCATGTACGCTTAAAGAGGCTATCTCAAACCTCGGTCTTAAACCAGTTACAATAGTTCCTCAACTTGATGAACTTATAAAACAATCAGACCTCTTTGCAACCATCCTGAGCTCTTGTGGCAATGATAGACTCGCAAACATGCTATATGATAATGAAACGCTCATTGCTGCACTTCATAAAAAGACTTTCAGTTACATCGAACAACGCTCCCGGATACAAAAATAAAATCATAAAATCACACCAATGAAAGATTTTAAAGACTTTGCAACTTGCTATAAGGCAAGATGCAAAAACAGACAAGAACAGGAACTACGAGAACGCTTTAAAATCGTAGAGCGAGGCACTACACTTTGGCTTACGCTTGATGGAGTAGCGTTCCGCGAGATAACAAAAGAAACAGACGCAAATTCAATAACCGCATTGCTTAGCGATGCAAGAGCCGCTGCCTTAACATTCAATTCGTTATGATAATCCAAGTTAAGAAAATAACGCCTCCCGACCTATGGCGTGAATTTGCAGAAATGGCCTCAGGCAAAAAATGCAAAATGACTTGGCTTGATATGCTTAAGACGGGGCACTCCCCGATACGCGAGCAACGCTACTTCTTCACATTCCGCGAAGTTCCCCAATTCGTATGCGGGCACATCATTCGGCATGACAAATTCGCTAACGTGAGTGTACATAGCAAACGTGTAGATAAAGGCGGCAGGGATTTCCGAATGGAGTGTGAATCTCTTGCAGACATACTTGACACTCAGTGCGAGAATATCGCTAAGGGAATAATAGACGCATCTATTGAAAATATCCGGGAAACTATCGGTAAAATATGTACCCTACCAGCAATATATGACCGATATGGCGCAGCATCGTTCGCATTTGACACCAACGCCGAAGAAATCATCAACATCAGTCGCGCAAGACTTTGCAATGCGGCATCTCCCGAAACACAGCGAATATGGCGGCAAGTGCTTGACCTCATCGAAGATATAGACCCCGACCTCGCGAAACTTTGCCACCGTCCCTGCGTCTGGTACGGGTTCTGCCGCGAACGCAAACCCTGCGGCTACATGGAAACCGCAGGCTATCAGACGCGCCGCCAACAATTCAAAAACCTATTCAACCCCAAAATCAAATGACACAAAATTTCCGACACCAGGCCAACCGCGCATAGAAGCACTGCTGGACGAGATAAGCCAAATCACAACAGAAGACCAAAAAGCCAAATAAACGATGAAACTCAGAATCCCAATAAAAGACGTTGCGCAAAGCCCCGCGGAATGGACAGACGGCCAGCTCACCGTCAGCGGCGTAAGCTACGACTCATTCGTGCAAATGTTCCGCAACCTGCCCCGCGGCACACAGAGCCGTCTGCTCGCCCGCCTCACGCAAACGCGCTTCCTCACCCTCGAAACCCTGCGCCCGATATTGAGCGAGATAGCGGGCTGCCGCGACTACCTCGAAATCACAACAGACGAATTAATCAAACAAATCGAAAAAAGAACATGAACCCGACAGACAACTTCTCAGGAATCAAACAAGAAATCCTCGACCGCGCACGCCGCGCCGAAGCGTGCCGACCCGAATACGGACGGGCATACGCCGCCGAGGACATGCAGGGACTCTGCACCGTGATAAAAGACAACTTCAACTGGTGTTGCCGCAACGGCGTCATTGACGCCCCGCTCCTCGAAAAATCCAAATCAGACTTCGCCGCCTGCGACATATACGTGAACACCGATGCCGAAAGAGGATTCCTGCTCTGCGACAACGCCACGGTGAAGGCTTGCGGCAACGCCACGGTGGAGGCTTGCGGCAACGCCACGGTGGAGGCTTGCGACAACGCCACGGTGGAGGCTTGCGACAACGCCACGGTGGAGGCTTGCGGCAACGCCAAGGTGAAGGCTTGGAACAACGCCAAGGTGAAGGCTTGGAACAACGCCACGGTGGAGGCTTACGGCAACACCACAGTGGAGGCTTGGAACAGTGCATATTGCTCCTCCTGGTCGCTTATAGAGTGCAAGCTCTCGGATAACGCGCTTTACCGCGTGCAAAGCACAAACACGGTCTATTACTCCAACGCCAACCTCAAATTCGTAAAACAATGAGACCCATAAAATTCCGCGCCAAAACCCTCGACTACAACCGCCGCGAAGCCGAAGACCTCGCCAAACACCTCAACGAAAAATGAAAACGGCTGATAACAGCTATTCTTTCGGCTGCATGAAAAGACTTCTCAACACAATGAACGCCAATCCGAGCACATTGGCGGTAGTCGTAGCCAATAAAACATTGAGCACCGATTGCGGAAGATTAAAAAATCCCAACCCGCACATCGTAATGATGGCAATAACGCTCGCTAACCAAAGAGATGACGTCCAGGCCACCCATCGCGCAAGAGACTTTCTTTGCCGCGTATCCTGCGCATATCTGCTCCTCTCCTGCTGCTCTTTGGATTCATTATCTATATCCATTAACTCCGGAGCAAACGAAAAGTCATGCAGCCCTTTCCATTTGTTATCCTCGCGACCGATACGGAACTCATTTCTTTCCATCAGCAGGAGTAGTCTTTATATGACGTCTGAAATATTCGGCGATAAATACATCCGGAATTATTTTGCCCCATTTGAATCCGTCAAGATGTGTGGTTTTATCCCACGGAGAAGAAGGACTATGAGACCACTTTGTAAGCTGTCCGGCATTGTAGTTCCCGAATCCGGCGAATACAAACGTAATAAGCTGATTGAGATACTTGTCATCCTTTATCCTGCCAACCTCCTTGGAATCCATCTTAATGTCAGCGAGATTTTTCCCCAGCAGGGCATCTCTGGTAGACGGGAACACCGGGCCGTAAGGCCACGCCTCGGGATGTTCGGAACACAGCCTGTCCTTCCCAATGACGAGATTCGCGCCATAGGCGACATAAAGAAGTTTCTGTGTCTTGGTGAGATTTATGGTGACATGATGTTCGTTAGCCCATGCCACTATATAGAAAGCCACCGCGACACTATTGTATCTGTAAGTGTCTCTGAACATCTCATTTGTATTTTCACTCATAACAAGTACATGCGCATGACGGTTTATAAACCTCGCTGCAAAATTAGTAAAAGTTTCACAAACGTGCAAATCCCAATTACTCCGGGACTTACACGACAACCGCTTCAATACCCCCACCCATGACCCCGACTGACCAGCGACCGCAGGAGTGCGAGCATTACGATACTTTCTATAATGCCTGCTATTGCATTTTTGCAAGCGATGGCGATTATTGCCCCGGCTTCACCCCTAAACAAAAAGCGAAATGAAAGATAAACTAAAAGCGATATGGCGCATACTCCGTGCCAAATCATACTTCTATACCGTTCACATCGGCGATAGATTTGTGAGCGGCCACGAAATAGGCAATCAGCCGAAAGGAGGACTGCCCGCCGCAACAAGGGTTGATATAATGTTCCGCGAGTTGGACTACCTGACGCAAGCCGTCAAACTCAGCCTCATAGATATAAACCACAGAAGCCGTAATCTTCAATTTATAGACGAAAAGCCGTGGGAAAGCAACTCGTGTTCCGATTGTAAGAATTGGGGAACAATGGATTGTCCTAACAGCGATAAATGTTTCTCACTGCCCTCCCATCCTTATTTCACCCCTAAAACCGAGAAACAATGACCGAGAAAGGACTGAAAAAGATAGAGGCCGAACTTGAAAGGCGCGGCTACCGCAAATACACCACTTGTCTAACATCAACCGAGTCGTGGGCATGGTTCAAGACATTCGACAAGGATAAAGACGATGATGACTGTGTTGTCAACGGCTATCAGGTCGCCTTCCGCGTATGGGACTTCAGTCGGTATATGTACCGCGACAAGAACATACAGCCCTACGGCCTCGACTTCTGGACTTCCGCGCTCGGCACCGACAGCCGCATGGACTTCACCTCCAACTGGGAGCCGATATGCGACCTCGACACCTTTGAGCGCATGGCGAAAGAGTTTAATGTGCTTGTAAGAAAATATATTAAAAACGAGAAAGATGAAAAGTGACGACAATTTCGACCGTATTCTGGAGATGAACGCCGAGGCGGAGAGACGAAAGTTCGCCGCTATGGCGATGCAAGCTATAATAATAAACGGGCATTATCAAATAGCCGAAGAAAACGGCGCGGAAACACTTGCATCTGCATCTGTGAAAGCCGCCGACGCCCTGATTAAGGAACTTAACAAGAAGAAAGATGAATAACGAGGATTTTGTAAGCTACGAGCTTGCCAAGAAATTGAAAGCGTGTGGATTCTATGAGCCATGCAATAGCTACTACAGCGGAAATGGCTCAATAGCCATTAGGGAATACCCTCAGTGTTTCAACTGCTACAAAGACATGCCTATGTATTCATGTCCGACCTTATGGCAAGTAACAAAGTGGCTGCGGGAGAAAAAGGAGATATTCGTAGAAGTGACATCCGAGGCCTTGCATGATTGGGATTTCTTTGTCATGGAACTTGACGAGGATGCCAATGTAGGGGTTGTTCGAGGCTCGGAAATATATCCCTCTTACGAGCAAGCCCTCTCCGCAGGCATCGCCGCCGCGCTCCAACTCCTTGACAACCAAAAAGAATGACGATATGATAGGACAAAGTAAAATCAAAGAAAAAGAACGTGATATAGCCGGATGGAAAGCGGCTGGCTATAGCTGCACTCTCCCTGACCCGATAGGTCAGTTTGTGCATGAGCCGACAATGACAACTATAAAAGTCTACAAACCAATCTCCCAATTCAAGCGCATCATGCTTAGATGGGCGTTCGGGCTGAAATATGAGAAGATATGAACAACATTTATGTGATAATAGAAAGCTATATTGACATAGGCGGTAGCACAGACTACACGTATTTAGGCTATGTCACAACGGAAGCCGAGGCGTACAAATGCGTATTCGACTTAAACGAGAAAAAGCGAGCTTGGGAAAATCAAGCCGAAGCAAGTTGTACATCCTATTACTATGAAGAAGTTGAACCGTATAATTCAAACGAATTATGAACAAGACGATAGAAGAAGTGAACAGGAAGCTGATACATGAGCTTTCCCTCATGTTCACCAAAGAGTTGCACGATGATGCGACAATCCCTAAAAACCAACCAACAAATTAAACAAATAACAAAAAATGAAACAGTACACAATCACCCAACACCCCTTCAAACTCATAATCGAGTTCGACGACCAATGGCTCGTCCGCTTCGACATAGGCGAACCCGAAATGCAAGAAATAGCAGACGGCCTGAACGACGTGCTAAAAAAGAGAGCCGTAACCCTTCACGCCCTCGCCGCCCAACAAGACGCCTCCGAGAATATGAACGGAAAATCCGAACCCTACCCCGAGCTCCCCGAATAAACCCGAAGCCCTCCCGCATAAACCACATACACAACATAAACAACTCCAAACCCCGTCAGCTTTTGTAAACATGCGCGGAGCTCGCTCCGCGAAACCGACAACCACTATGCCCCAGCAATACCAAGAACCACCCGCCCGCACCGCCTTCCGCCAGGCCTGTCCCTACCACACCCCGGGCCACAACTGCCGCGCCCTCTCCACATACGGCCGCCGCAACTTCCCCTACAACGTCCCCTGCACCGCCCTCTCCAACTGCCCGCCCCTCCGCCGATACGACACCTCCCGCCGCAAAACAACCCGCCGCCGCAGGCAATCTCCCAAATCTTAAAACCCCGGAACCCATGCAATAACATACCTTTGCATCATGATGATTAGACTTCTGAAACACACACGCCGCCCTGACATATCATTCTCGCGCAACGGCAAAATAAGAATCTCCGCCTCCATAGTGCGGGCACTCTCAATCCGCCCTGGCGACATTCTCAACATCGCCGTCGAAAAAGGGGAGTATCTGCTCTTCGCAACACCCGCTCCGGACTTCGGGCGACACCGCGCGCAATGCTATCCCACTAAAAAAGGAAGCCTCAACTTCTGCGCAAACTCCACCGACCTCTGCACAGCCCTCCTCGACAACCTCGGAATCACCTCCCCAAAAGCCACATTCCTCTCCCTGCAACCCCTTACAGAACAACAGTTCAACCAACTGAGCCCACACCAATGACCAAAAAATGTAAACACTTCACAAAGAGCGAAAACTGCCACATAATGAGTACCAAGGGATGTTGGATGAAATGCCCATTCTCGTTTCACCAACAGCTCTGCGGCGAATACCAACCCAAGAAAAAGCGGCAGACAACCGCCGAAAACGTTTTCGACTATGATAACGGCAAGAATCGCTGTTACGGCAGCTTTGCGCAGACCCCTACGATAATCACCAATGAGAAATTTCCAACTACAATACTGCGTTTTGAAAAGGAACATAAGAATTTCTACCACCCCACGTGTAAACCCGTGCGCCTGTTGGAATGGCTTATAAAGACATATTCCAACGAAAGGGAGACGGTAGTGGATATGACTATAGGCAGCGGCTCAACGGGTGTAGCTTGCGTCAAAACTAAACGCAATTTCATTGGGATAGAATTGACCGAGGAATACTTTGAGATAGCAAAGAAACGTATCCATGATGCGGAGATTGATAATATGCAAAGATTAGACTTATGAATACGAGTTTTGAACGCAGAAATGGCCGCACCGACGAATGGTACACACCAAAGTGGATAATCGACACATTAGGTCCATTTGATTTGGACCCGTGCGCTCCAAGCGAACAATTCTATACGGCGAACAAATGCTACACCAAGGAGATAGACGGGCTGTCCCAAAATTGGGAGGGCAGAGTATGGCTCAACCCTCCCTACAAGAACCCTTTAATCGGGAAGTTTATGAAACGTCTTGCGGAACATGGAAACGGCATAGCTTTGGTGTTCAATCGCATGGATACGGCGTTATGGCACGACATTATATTTCCGACCGCTACCGCAATAAAGATTCTGCGCGGCAGATTGAAATTCGTAGGGACAGACGGCAAAGAATCTCACTGCGGCGCAGGATGCGGAAGTGTTCTGGTGGCGTTCGGCGAGTATAATGCTTTTATATTAGAGCGTTGCAATATTGATGGTAAATTTATAAGGCTATGAGAGACTATCCAAAAATTACATAGGACAAGTACATTACAGAACAGTCGAATCTTGTTCTTACAAGATAAGAGATATGATAAAGATTGATATTCACGACGACGGCGAACACTGGCACAAGACCGTGAAGGTATTCGGAATCACGGTCTATCACCGTCACGACTACACAAAGAATAATGAACCCCGGCCGATAGGATTCAACCCAATGTCGCAGATACCCGACGAGATTGAAGAAGATGATGATTGGACGGATAAAAGGAAATAACAACATGACAAAAGATGAACACGCGGTAGAAATTGTCCGCAAAAGGCTTGAAAATATAGCCTATGAAGTAGCCGCTAAATACGGCTTACAGATACACACAGCTCACTTTTCCGTAATAACAACGGAAGACGATCCTAAGCCTCATATCAAAGCAAGGCTAAGTTATACAAAGACGGAAAATCAGCCACTTATCACAATCTGCGAATGATATGAACAGCTCTATTACACCACAAGGACCTACAACCGCGCATGTTATGATTATCTGCCTAAATCGCTTGCAAATGATGAATAGACAAGAGATAACCAAACAAGCCAACAAATGGCTCTCTATCGACACAAAGAATAGAGCATCACTGGTTGTTATGGTAGAACAAAACGATGATGAAGAACCGCATATCTCACTATTAGGAGGCGGGAACTGCGAGTTTCTCATAAACGCCTTGTGCTATATGATAACACGTTACACGACGTTCGCTTATGCCATTGAAAATGCAATGGAGCGCTATAAGGGTTTTAAAGCATCGCTTAACTAAGTAATATAATTACTATCCCTGACTATTAAAATATTAAATATATCACCCAAATAAAGTAATAAAATATATGGCATCACTTAACAAAGTGCAGTTAATCGGCTACGTTGGCGATGAGCCAAAAGTAGTTCAAGGCAAAACAGGTAGCTATGTAGCGAGCATGACTATCGCTACTACCGAAAAAGGATACGTGAAGAAAGACGGCACGAAAGTTGAAGACAAAACCGAATGGCACAATGTAGTTTTCTTCGGCGTCTTAGCGCAAAAAGTTATCGCGCCTTACGTTCACAAAGGTTCGATGATATACGTAGAAGGCAAATTGCACACCCGCTCTTATGATGACAAAAATGGCGTTAAACGCTACATCACTGAAATCAACGCAGAAGTAATTCAGTTGCTCGACCGTCGACAAGAGCAAAGCTACTCAACCGCACAAGACCAATCTTATCAGCCAACATCGCAACCCAAGCAAGGAGTTCCGCTATTCGGACCCGGCGGAATCCTCGAATCTAATAGCAATGAAGAAGAGTTGCCGTTCTAAACCTCTGTTTTGTGTAATTGGTAATTTTGTATCGACAATAATCGGGAAAGTCAAATCGACAATAATGTCCATTTAACTTTACCGAAAATCGTACATTTAAAATTTGCTTATTACAGCTTTGTTATGGAACACGAAGAAGAAGATTTACAAATCAAATGCGTTAAATGGTTCTCGCTGCAATATAACAAGCTTGCACTGCTATTGCATCACTCGCCAAATGGAGGTAAACGCACCCTCTTTGAGGCTAAACGCTTTAAGGAAATGGGCACAAGGAAAGGATTCCCTGATTTGGGACTCTTCTTTCCAAATGCTAAGTATCACGGCTTGTTTATTGAAATGAAGTCGAAAAAAGGTGTGCAGCGGGCCTCTCAGAAACAAATGCAATCGTTGCTTGAAATGGCAGGTTACCGTTATGAAATAGTCCGCACATTCGAGGGCTTTGTGGATTGCATTCGGCGATACCTCCGTTCATCAGACGTTTAAAATTAGTCTAAAATTAGTCTAAGAAGTAATGAACAAAAATCTATGAGGATAGAGGGCGCAGAAAAAATTACGAAAAATCTGCGTCCTCTATTATTTTATTTATTAGGCACTATATTATTAGATATAAAATATATAGAGTAGATTAATGATATATAGTAGTAATGTTAATGTTCTCGGATATTTGCCTTAATACACTAATTCTTTACCGAGCATGATAAATAATTTTGAGAATTGTTTTGTTAGACACCAGAAAATGACTATATTTGCGGCAAATTCTAAAAAATCAGTGTTAGCTAACAAAAATATGGACGATTTCAAGGACCTAAAAGCTCCTGTAGCTCTTGCGATAGACAAAGTAGAGCCAAATACCGGGCAACTAAAAGAACAAGGGCTGCCGGAGAACCCCCGCACAATTCGCGACGAGCGTTTTGAACAACTAAAAGAGAACATCAAGAAATACCCTCAATTCCTTGAGAAACGCTCTCCAATCGTTTATCCGTTTTCAGACGATAAGTATATCATTATAGCCGGAAACCAGCGTTATGACGCACTTTCTGACCTCAAATATAAACACATTCCCTGCCACATCCTCGACAAGAACACGCCAATAGATACTCTGAAAGCATACGCCATACTCGATAACGTCAATTCCGGTCAATGGGACTGGCAGAAACTACAAGGAGGAGAATGGGACACAGACCAACTTAATGATTGGGGCGTTGAATGTGATTTTCTTTCTGATGATTTCTTTGTAGAAGAAGATGCGGACAACGGAGAAACCTTAGACGATTATAAAGAGCCGGAGAAAGATTATCTTGAGTGTCCGTTCTGCCATAAAGCCGACTCTAAGTCACGCTTCAAGAAAGTAACTGCCCCAAAGACTATTCCAAACCCGACATCAAGCGATGAAGATATTTCTCTCTGCGATTGACAAATATACCCTTAATGAGTTAAGGCGTACTAATTCTGAAATCCTTTGGAATCTATTGTCATACTTTCAGATAAGAGGCAACGGTGGAGCTGGTATTAAATTATTTCTTGACACATTGAAATATTCAAAAGAGATGCTGATAGATTCCGGTGCTCATTCATTTCAGAAAGGCAAGAAAGTTGATTGGGAGGCATATACTCGCGAATATGCCGAATGGATTAAAAAATACGATAATCCCAAAATCCTCGGCTACTTTGAAATGGACGTTGATAATATCATTGGATATGACAACGTATTACAACTTAGACGCATTTTAACAACTGCAACACCAAAGATAATCCCTGTATGGCATAAGAATAGGGATATCGAGGGTTTCAAGGCAATGTGCAAAGAGTATTCCGGAAGAATTGTAGCTATAAGCGGATTTCACAACGAGGATATTCGAGATGACCAAATGAGCCTGTTTGTAAATTATGCTCACAAATGCGGATGTAAGATACATGGTCTCGGGATGACTCGCACAAAGGTTTTAGATAAAGTCCCGTTTGATTTTACGGATTCTGCTTCATGGAAACTTGAAAGCGCTTATGGTAAAGTTAAGGGATATCCAAAACGCCTCGCTCACGGCTTAGATACCAAAACGCAATGGGTAAAAATATGGGCGTATTCATATCGTCAATGCGTAAAGATGCAAAAGCATTATCATCTAAAATATCATAAATTGCATAACGATTAGAAGTAATGAGAGACAACAAAGAACTGGAGGGAGTGACACTCCTCGGAAATCAGAATACCAAGTATGAACAGGATTACAATCCTGCTGTACTTGAAACATTCGTAAACAAACATCAGGACCACGATTATGTAGTGACATTCAACTGCCCTGAGTTCACAAGTTTATGCCCTAAGACAGGTCAGCCCGACTTCGCGAAAATCATAATCAACTACATACCCGCACAGAAGATGGTTGAGAGCAAATCGCTCAAACTCTACCTTTTCTCATTCCGCAACCACGGTGACTTCCACGAGGACTGCGTCAACATGATTATGAAAGACCTTGTGAAGCTCATGGAACCTAAGTATCTTGAAGTAATCGGCGTGTTCATGCCTCGCGGCGGCATCAGCATCTATCCTTTCGCAAGCTACGCAACGAAGGAGTACAAGGATTTGGAGCGACAGCGTATGCTGGCAATCTTTCGCAATGAGTGAGGGAGAAACTTAGCAACACATAAGTTAGCATGGCGAAAGGCTCAGGAGGAACAAAAGTAGTACAACGGACAACAGGCACTCGCTCTCAAAACTTCCAAATCTTCAAAAGCGATTTGAAGAAAGGGACGGATATAGGGTTAAGGCAATATTAGTAGTTGACCAAAGAGGGAATGTATGGGAACATCAACATAATAAATAAAAATGAGCGCAACAGATGCCTGTCCGCTCTCCGGTCTATCTCGAAGTCGGGCCCTGACATCAGGAGCTACCCGACCAACTAAGACACCGCATAATTATAAATAAAACTTTAAATCACAAAATAATGAGCAAAAATTCTTTGATAATTCTTTCGGGCGGCATGGATTCGGTGACGCTGCTTCATGAATATGCGGACGACATCGCACTGGCGGTGACCTTTGACTACGGTAGCAATCATGCAGCCCGAGAGATTGAATGCGCCCGGAAGAATTGCGAAATGCTCGGAATAGAACATACCGTTATTCCCCTGAGATTTATACACGACTATTTCAAGTCATCGCTTCTATCCGGCTCACAAGCTATACCGGAAGGCCACTATCAGGCCGAGAATATGCGTTCTACGGTAGTTCCTTTCCGCAATGGCATAATGTTATCAATCGCCGCTGGATTAGCTGAATCTCGCGGTGTAAAGAACGTTATGATAGCAAATCATGGCGGCGACCATGCTATCTATCCGGACTGTCGCGATGAGTTCATTATATCAATAGCTCACGCTATCACTACCGGCACTTACCAAGGCATCCATATCTTTGCTCCTTATACCAACAAAAACAAGGTCTATATCGCTAAGCGTGGCTACGAATTGGGCGTAGATTTCACTCAGACCTATTCTTGCTATAAAGGCGGCAAGAAACATTGCGGCAAGTGTGGCACTTGCGTAGAGCGCAAGGAAGCGTTTCGACTTGCGGGGATTCCAGACCCGACTCAATATGAATCTTAAAATCAAAAAATATGTACTACGTATCAAAACGAATGGAGATAGCCGGTTGTCACCGACTGAATCTCTCCTATGAAAGCAAGTGTCAGAACCTCCACGGACACAACTGGGTCGTAACAGTGTTCTGTTGCTCAAAGAAACTCAACGATGACGGTATGGTGTGTGACTTCAAGCATATCAAAGATAAAGTTCACTCTTATCTCGACCATGGCAACTTTAACGAACTTTTGCCGTTCAATCCAACAGCTGAAAATATCGCCAAGTGGATATGCGACAACGTGCCTCACTGTTATAAAGTGATGGTTCAAGAATCAGAAGGCAATATAGCAACTTATATCAAACACACAAACCGCAGATGAGAGTAAACGAAATCTTCTACTCCTTACAAGGGGAGGGAACGTATACCGGGAATCCTGCGATTTTTATAAGGCTCTCAGGATGCAACCTAAAATGTGATTTTTGCGACACGCAACATAAAGCATTCCGCGAAATGACCGATGAGGAAATCATTAAGGAACTCGCAAAATACGCGCCTTGTCATTTCGTCGTTATTACAGGCGGCGAACCCGGTTTGCAATTGCAAGATGATTTCATTGACCTCTTGCACGATAAAGGTTATTATGTAGCCGTCGAAACCAACGGAACACGTTTTCTTTATCTCGGGGTAGATTGGGTAACGTGCTCCCCGAAATTTGAGTTCTGCCCGGATGCGGAACTTAAACTTGACCATATCGATGAACTTAAGGTGGTATATCGCGGCAAGAGTCAAGATATGAACCGATATAACAAACTTTTAGCGGAAGAATACTACCTCCAGCCTTGCGATGTCGGCGACCCCAACGAAAACCGCCGCATACTCAAAGAAACAATCGACTATATTAAAAAGCACCCTAAATGGAATCTGTCTCTGCAAACGCAAAAGATAATCGGCGTAAGGTAAGCTACAATCAGGCTCATAAAGCCATAAGTAAGCTAATCGAATACATCGGCGAGGACCCCAATCGCGAAGGCCTTATCGGCACGCCTGACCGCATACTAAGAATGTGGAAAGAAATCTTCCGTGGCTACAACCCGGGAGAGAAACCGAAAATTACAACTTTTACCAACGATGACCATCTCACCGATATGGTGTTCGATTCCGGTACTTATTACTCTATGTGCGAACATCATGTATTACCTTTCTTTGGTAATTATTACTTCGCGTATATACCCTCTGCGAGTGGCCGCATTCTCGGCCTCTCAAAGATAGCACGAGTTGTTGGTTACTGTGCGGCTCGATTACAATTGCAGGAACGCCTTGCAAGACAGATTGTAGAGATGCTTTCCGAAGCGCTGGAAGGCAATCATCAAGGCATGGCTCTTATGATGCGTGGCACGCATCTATGTAAGACAATGCGCGGCGTTAAAAATAATGGCAAGATGTCTGCGGTCTTTCTTAGCGGTGCATTCAAAGACGATGATGCCACCCGCAAAGAGTTTTATCAATTGATAGAGCAGGATGTCTGAGTGGTTCTAAGTCGCCTCCTACGTGGGTGCGTGAATTGAAACAAATAAGATGACGAAATATGAACAAGAAACCATACAAATACAACGCCAAATTGCTTAAAATTGCACGCGAATGGATTGAGCAAAATGGCCTCGTTCATTATGGTGGTGCAAGCATAAAGAAGTACAGCGAATTTCTCGGTATTCACCCTACGAGTCATTATAACTGGCTCGAGCGTTATCCGGAGTATGTCGAGATGATTGAGCAAGCGGTCGAAACATACCGCGTTAATAGTGCTCAACGGCTATATAACGCTCTTTACGAAACAGCTCTTGGCGGCTATCGCGAAAACTCTACCGAAGATATAGAATATAAACCTAATCCCAAAGAGCCGTCCAAGCCTATGATTGCTAAAAAGAGGACTCACAAGGAAAAGAAATACTTTAAGCCTGATACAACGGCTGCGATATTCCTTATCAGCAATCTTAATCCCAAAGACTTTGCTAACAGATATCGCACAGAAGTAGATGCCAAAGTTAAAAAAAAGGAAGAGCTATCGCGTGAAGCTATCTTAGAAGAACTTGAACGCTTGGAGAAATCAAGCAAATCATAACAATGGATTCTAACTCTTTGGAGAATATACAACGACAGCTTGAATTACAGCGGTTGCTTCTAAAATTAGATGCACCCGCTCGTTTCGCACGCTTTCTCGATTATATAGACCCAAAGTATGACCGCCAATGGTTCCATACCGTTATAGCCGACCATTGCCAACGATTGTTTGAGGGCGAGTATAAGAACCTTATGGTATTTATGCCGCCACAACATGGCAAAAGTACAATTGTGTCTGAGGCGTTTCCTGCTTGGGCTCTTGGGCGAAATTCTAATTTAAAGATAGTTGGCAGCTCGTATGCTTCAAGCCTTGCAGATAAAGTTTCTCGCAATATTCAGCGTATCATTGACAGCAAACCTTATGAAGAGATATTCCCTGAGACATTCCTTAATGGAAGTAATAACCGGACGATGCGCGGCTACCTCCGTAATGTCAATGTATTTGAAACCGTAGGTCATAGTGGATTCTATAAAGCCGTAGGTGTCGGCGGAGGTCTAACAGGCACCCCTGTGGATATTGCAATCATTGATGACCCTGTAAAGGATGCTATAGAAGCGTATTCCCCTACCTATCGAGAACGCGCTTGGGATTGGTATACCTCAGTATTATTGACAAGACTACACAACCACAGCAAGCAACTGTTTATTATGACGCGCTGGCATGAAGATGACCTCGCAGGACGCATCCTACAACGCGAACCCGAGAACTGGAAAGTACTAAAAATTCCTGCTATTCGCGAAAGCATAGACGACGGCAATGACTTTGATCCTCGCAAACCCGGAGAGGCATTATGGGAAGAGAGGCATAGCATTGTACGGTTAGAGGAAGCACAGCAACGGTCCTCGCGGGTGTTTGCTGCACTGTATCAGCAATCGCCGACAATAGACGGAGGAAATATAATCAAGAATGAATGGTTTAGGCATATCTCAATGCATCGTTTCCGAGAGAAACGGCGTGGAGAGCCAATCATTTTCTTTGTAGATACTGCTTATACCGACAAGCAATCCAATGACCCAACCGGCATTATCGGCACTTGTTGCATTAAGAATGACCTATACATTGTCTGCGGAAAGAAAGTCAATATGCGGTTCCCTGACCTTTGTAGGTTCTTGCCCGATTATGTAATAGACCATGGATATAATCGAGGAAGTAGCATCAGAATTGAACCGAAAGCGAACGGAATATCTGTTATTGACCAGCTACGCGAAGAAACTAACCTTGATATCATACCGACTCCATCCCCTCGCGAAAGCAAAGAGACTCGTCTTAACGTGGCATCTCCTACCGTTGAATCAGGACATATATGGATTGTAGACGGTGACTGGAATGAGGCCTTTATCGAGGAAGTTTGTGGCTTCCCAGCTAAGTTGCACGACGAGTATGTTGACTTGTTATGCTATGCCATAGACTACTTTAAAAACAGTACTGAACGCTTCGATGATGACGAAGTGTTAAACGATATGCTATAATAAACAGCTAAACCAGCTCAAAAATAAAGATTTTTGCCAGAATTTTTTGGCGTTAGAGAAATTCTTTATAATTTTATGCCAAATTAATCTAATAAGCACTAATATGAGTAAAGGATCAGGTGGCACAAGAGCCACAAACAGTTCTAACACACATAAAGCAAGTACAGTTAGCACATCTGTATCGAAATTCAATGCTATAAAACTTGATTCAGCCTCTGCGTTCGACACTAAACATAATGCGATGACAAATGTGCTTGGCGTTCCAATAGGTTACGCCTCTTCTCTCTAACACATGAGGATAGCATAGCCAACACTAAGACTTAAAACAAAAATCTATCTTAAATTATGCCTCAAATTGATTTCAACAATGCAACTCCAGATGAGATAATAAATAAGCTCTCGGATAAAAATCTCAATATTCCGAAATGGCAACTCATCGAAAAGGATTACGACCCAACCAAGCATCGCATCAATAACGACCATACAGGGCGCGAAGATAAATACCGGTCAAATGGCGTTGTTGATAAAGCTTCCCGAATACATATAGGGTTGGAAAAACTACTCACAGCGCGCATGATGGAATTCATGTTTGCGATTCCGGTAAAACGCATCTATCATAACATTGAAAGCAATGAAACACGCCAACAAATCGCCAAAGCTATGGAGGCTATTTATAAATACGCTCACATTGATACCGAGAATAAGAAAAGAGGACTTGCTTACTTTGCTTCATGCGAGATATTCACTATATGGTATGTTGTGAAAAAGCCTAACACTCTATACGGATTCAACTCGCAATACAAGCTCAAATGCAAGACATTCTCGCCTATGGAGGGCGTTGAGTTATATCCTCTTTTCGATAACTATGACGATATGACCGCCATGTCGATGCAATACGAGAAAAAAGATGGGCTTGAAACACGCTATTTCTTTGAGACCTACACCTCGGAACTACATAAGAAATGGGAGAAAAAGGATGGCAGATGGGAAGAGATAGTATCGGAGGATATAGTTGTTATCGGCAAGATTCCAGGCGTTTACATGTGGCGGCAATTTCCGATATTCCATGGACTTTCACATTTACGAGAAGAGATAGAATACACCTTATCCCGCAATTCAGATGTGATAGCCTATAATTCTGCGCCTATTTTGAAAGTGACCGGCGAGATTATAGGGAAAGAAAATAAAGGCGAGACACGGCGTATATTTAGGCTTGCTAACGGAGGTGACATAGGCTATGTATCTTGGTCACAAGCTATACAAGCTCTAGAATACCATGTATCCACTCTTCTTAACCTCTTTTGGTCACAAGGCCAAATGCCTGATATTAGCTTTGAACAGATGCGCTCTATCGGCAGTATCGGATATGACGCACGGCAAACGCTTCTTACCGATGCTCACCTTAAGGTTGGTGACGAAAGCGGCCCATGGATAGAAGCTCTGGAACGCGAGAGCAACGTCATAAAAGCTTTCCTTAAAAAGATGAACACTCAGTGGGATTCGGAGATTGATGAAATCGAGGTTGAACATGTTATCACGCCATTCATCCAAAAGAGCGAGGAAGCCGAAATAAGCAAGTGGACAAAGGCAAACGGCGGCAAACCGATATTAAGCCAACTTGAGTCGATACAGTATTCAGGATTATCCGCTGATGCTTTAAAGACGTTAGACCAAATCAAAAAAGAACAAGCCGAAGAGTCATCTAATCAGCTTGATTCGATTATGGGAGCATACAGGTAAACTGTAAGAGCAGACCTTAGACATTATCTTTTGTGGATTTATTAGTGTTAGCGCTACCATACGTAGCATTTTAGTTAGTCGTAGTATTTAAGTTCGGGGAAACTTATGTCAAAGCCTAAGATACCCAATCAGCGCAAAGCAACGCTCGAGCACAATAAACGTGCCGAGCGTTATGTCATGCTCATAAATCAGCTCTACGACAAGCTAAACAAAGAGGCGGCTAAGATAGCTAATAGAACCAGCCATGACGACTCCGCACCCTTCTTTTGGAGTGACTATCCCGAAACGCGAATTGCACTTCAAAAACTACAAGCTGATTATATCAGCGAAATGGGTGCTATTATCATGGCCGGAACTTCCAAAGAGTGGAAAGAAAGCAATCGCTTACAAGACCTCTTGGCAAACAAAGTCATTAAAGCATACACGGGCGCAGATAAAGCAGGTAAAGAATATGCTCGATATTTTGAAGCTGACCCCGATGCTCTTAAAGCGTTCCAACAACGCAGAGAGAACGGTATGAATCTGTCAAGCCGAGTTTGGAATCTCTCTAAACAATACAAAACAGAATTAGAGGACGCAATTTCAGCCGCTATTGAACCGGGGCAATCTGCGATGTCGCTTGCCGTCGGTATTAAGAAATATCTAAACGAGCCAGACTTGATGTTCCGGCGTTTCCGCTACAAAGACGAAAATGGACGTTGGAAGAAAAAATGGAAGCGAAAGATAATCGATGATGAGGGTAAAACGCGGTTTATCGACTGCGATAAAGGCGCATATCGCAATCAATGGACAGGCCCGGGCTATTATAAATCCTCGGCAAAAAACGCACAGAGATTGGCGCGAACCGAAATCAATATGGCCTACCGAACCGCTGAGCAGACGCGCTGGAAGAAATTCGATTTCGTTGTAGGATACGAGATAAAGACAACACAGAACGGTCGCCACGTGCCAGATATATGCGATGACCTTAAAGGCAAATATCCAAAGACGTTTTTATTCCGAGGCTGGCACCCGCATTGCTTATGTTATTGTATTCCTATCCTAAAAACAGCGGACGAGTTTTTCTTAGATGATGTAAGCTCAAAGAGCGCTAACGAGGTAAAGGATATTCCCGAAGGCTTTAAGGATTGGGTAAAGGATAATAAAGAGCGCATCATACAAGCAGAGCAAATCGGCAGTTTGCCTTATTTCATCAAAGATAACTATGATGATGTAGCCAACATCTTACACATGAAAAAGAATGCAAGCAATGAGGCGAATCCGTGGGTTGCAAAA
>OGNF01000946.1_pt1 | contig 29244 bp, 36 predicted proteins | sample 1573321 | NCBI WGS metagenome assembly OGNF01 (sample SAMEA2581911, study PRJEB24529) | metagenome | biome: Human gut stool | place: China | collected 2011 | reverse complement strand
TGGCGGCGGCGCGGGCGCTGCCATATCCTCAAGATTTCCACCCCGACCACGGAGGATGGCCCCATCTGGGTGGCTTTCACCCGCGAGGCCGGGGCGCGTTTCGACTTCTGGGTGCGCTGCCCGCACTGCGGCCTCTATCAGCTCATGGCCTTCGACCGCATCAGCTGGCCGGACAAGGACACGGATCGGGAGCCGGCCGCCGAGGACGTGCTGTCCCGACGGCTGGCCACCTACCCCTGCGAGCATTGCGGGACTGTCTGGGATGACGGCGACCGTGACCGAGCCGTGCGCCGGGGGGAATGGCGCGAGCGGACCAGCGGCCTTGAGCTGTCGGCCCATCTGGCCGCCCACCGGCCCACCAAGCTGGGCTTCCACATCCCGGCGTGGCTGTCCTATTTCGTGAGCCTGTCCGAAGTGGCCGCTGCGGCCCTCAAGTACAAGGAGAGCGGCAAACTGGACGACCTCAAGAACCTCCAGAACCAGTACAAGGCCGAGCCGTGGAAGGAGGAGCATGTGGATCGCTCCGAGGACGCCATCCTTGCCCTGTGCGATGACAGGCCTCGCGGCGCGGTACCCGGCCCGGTGGACGGCAGGGATCGTGTCTGCGTCCTGCTGGCCGGGGTGGATACCCAGGGCGGCAGCGCGGAGAAGGGGTATTTCCGCTATGTGATCCGCGCCATCGGCTACGGTGAGGAGGAAGAATCGTGGCTTGTGCAGGCGGGCACGGCCCCCACCTTCTCGGCGCTCAACGACCTGCTATGGGGCTCCGTCTACCGTGACCCGCAGGGCCGGGAGTACAGCGTCCGGGCCTGCATGATCGACGCGATGGGGGGGCGCACCAAGGAAGTCTACGCCTGGGCCATCAGGCACCGGGGGCGCGTGTTCCCGTGGCAGGGTGTGCGCAGCATGACCCAGCCCTATACGCCCGCGCCGCAGGAATATTTCCCGGACGTGCGCGGCAACAAGGTCAAGATCCCCGGCGGCCTCATGCTCTGGCGCTGCGACACGACGTTCTATAAGAGCGACCTGAGCCACAAGCTGGGCATCGCTCCGGGCGACCCCGGAGCTTTCCACCTGCACAGCGGGGAGGGGGGCATCCTGGAGCAGTACGCCCGCGAGATGTGCGCCGAGGTCTGGGACGATGAAAAAATGGCCTGGCTCAATCCGCACCACAGGCCCAACCACTACTGGGACTGCGAGACCATGATCCAGGCGCTGGCGCATATCCTCAACGTGCGGCAGCTCAAGCGCCCGGAGGAAAAAAGAGAGACCCGCTCCGTACCGGTGCGGCAGGTGGAGAAGCTGCGCGGCTCACGACTGGCCGGCAGGTTCGGGAGGTAGCGATGAAAGAAAGGCTGAACTGGCGTGAGGCCTGCGAGGTTCTGGGATGCAGCAAAAGCACGCTTTACCGACTAGTTGCCAACGGGCAGCTGCGGGCCTTCGGTGTGGGCAGCCGTGGCCGCTGGTACTCCCGCACGGAATGCGAGCGCTTTGTGCTGGACAGGTGCGGCATGGCTGTTGCTCCCCTTGCCAAAGCGGGGGCAAGCGGCTAAGAAAAAAAGAAGGCGGCAGGTGCTGGTAACACCCGCCGCCGGTGGGCAACGCCCTCCGAGTTTGGTTACTCGAATTGCGCCCCCGCAGGAATGGCCCTTCCTGCGGGGGCTTGCTGTTATCCGTCCATGAGGCGGAGCAACATGGCCGCTATCACGGCAGCGATGACTGCTGCCGCGATGTCACGCAGGAAGTGGCGCATAGGCATATCCTCCTTTCGGAGGGCGTGCCCGCTGCTCCCTGTAGCACAAGCCATATTGACCCGCAAGATGATGTCTCTTCCGGCCCGTTCGCCACAGTGCAGACTGTTGTGAGCGGGCTTTTTGCGTTTTTTCTGCATTTTTCTTCCCAGTGTTCCCGGTGTTCCCAGTGTTCCCAGACACGCTAAAATTGCTGTGATAATAGCAATCCCATGTTTGCTTGGACCCGTGAAGAACTCCTCTCCCTGCTTGCCGACTGGAAGGCCGCCTACAAGGCGGCCTCCACAGGCAAGTCGTACACCATCGGCAGCCGCACCCTGACCCGTTACGATCTAGCGGAGATACGCGACCAGATCGACTGGATCAGCTCGGAACTGGCCGCGCTCTCGCGTGGTCGTGGGCCTGTGCGTGTCGCCGCCCGGATCGTGAGATAGCCATGCTGTACGATGCCCAGGGCAGACCGCTCTCCACGTCCCGGCGTATGCCGGAAGCCTCCCGTGATGCGGGGGCCTTCCGCGGCTCCCTGTCCCACTGGCGCGGGCCGCAGATCCAGAGCCGTGACGGGACTTCCCGTGAGCGCGAGGTCATCCAGCGCCGGGCGGCTGACCTCATGGCCAACGACTGGTCGGCCAATGCCACGGTGGACACCATCACCAGCAACGCGGTGGGTACGGGCCTGCTGCCCAAGGCCAGCATCCCGGCTGCCCGTCTGGGTATCGCGCCGGAGCAGGCCAGGGCTGTGGGCGAGGACATGGAATGGGCCTTCGACCGCTGGATGCGTGAGGCCGATGTGCGCGGCCAGAACCATTTTTTCGATCTGCAGGCATTGGGTCTGCGCTCCATCCTCTGCAAGGGCGAGTTGCTGCATCTGGCCGTCATGCTCCCGGAAAAGGAGCGTGTCGGCCAGCAGCGCCGCTTTTCTCTGGCCATCCAGGCTGTCACGCCGGAGCGGCTCCAGACCCCGACGGACATGACGACAGATCCCGACGTGCGCGACGGCATCCGTTACACGGCATACGGCAGGCCGGAGGGCTACTACATCGCCTGCCCGCCGCCCTCCGTGCTGGACAGCTGGCTGCGTGGTGGGGGGCTGCTTGCCAATGATTTTCGCTATGTGCGTGCCCGGCTGGGCCACCGCCAGCAGGTCTTCCACCTGTACCGCATGGAGGCGGACGAACAGGAGCGCGGCTGCTCCACCTTCGCCAAAAGCATCGCGTTGTTCCGCAACCTGTCCGACACCATCAACTTCGAGCTGTTCGCCCAGGTGATGGCGGCGCAGTTCCCGATCTTTATCGCCACCGAAGGCGGCGAGCTTCCCGGCTATGTGCAGGAGCAGCATGGCCTGTCCGAGAAAGAGGAAGCAGGGCCGACCTACTTCCAAAGCATCGAGGAAGGCCAGGTCTGGTACGGCAAGGAAAACGAGAAGCCCTATGTGCTGGAATCCAAGCGCCCGTCCTCCAACTTCGCCGCCTTCGTGCGGATCGTGCAGCGGGCGATGGCGGCGGCCCAGGGCATCCCCTACGAGAGCCTGACCAAGGATTTTTCCGAGACCAACTACAGCTCCATGCGGGCCGCGCTCAACGAGGCGTGGAAGGTCTACAGCTACTACCGCCGCTGGCTGGCGCGGGCGTACTGCCAGCCCATCTACGAGATGGTCATGGAAGAGGCGTGGTTGCGCGGCGAGCTTACGCTGCCAGCCGGAGCGCCTGATTTTTATGAGGCCCGCGACCTCTGGTGCAATGCGGACTGGATCGGCCCGGCCCGTGGCTTCATCGACCCGGTGAAGGAGATCTCGGCCACGATCCTGGCCCTGGAGAACCGCCTCATGACGTACAGCGAGGCGTGGGCGCAGCATGGCGGTGACTTCGAGGAGGGGATGGAAAAGCTCCTGCTGGAAGCCCCCCTGCTGCAAAAAGTGCGGCAGGCCCTTCCTGTGTCGGGGACGACCTCGCAGGCAGCGGCCTCCACGCCCGGACGCCGCACCGACGGCAATGACATGAACACCAAGGAGACGACTGATGACGACGCCTGATGGCCTGTGGGCTCTGGCTCCCCAATTCGCCGAGCAGGTGCTGTGCGACATCCAGACCCGCATGACCTCCGGGAGGATGTCCGTTCCTGCCGGGCAGGAGCCCCGGCGTTTCAGCCTGCGGCGTGGTGTGGCCGTCATCAGCATCACCGGCGTGATCTCCCGCAAGGAGAGCTGGTGGGCTGATGTGGGGCAGGACGGCATCCGGCAGGCCCTGGATGAGGCCCGTCAGGATGAGCGCGTCCGGGGCATCCTGCTCTCCTTCAACTCTCCGGGCGGCGTGGCCGCCGGGGTCAAGGAGCTGGCGGACTACATCGCTAGCATCGACGATAAGCCTGTGGCGGCCTATGCCGACGGGCTGACTGCTTCCGCCGCCTACTGGCTGGCCTCGGCCACAGGCCGTGTCTACGCCCCGGCCATGGCCCAGGTGGGCAGTGTGGGCGTCATCTCCGAGGTGCGGAACATCAGCGGCTTTCTCGACAAGATGGGGGTCTCCATCACCTACATCGCCAGCGGCAAGTGGAAAACGGCGGGCAACCCCGTGGAGAAGCTGACCCCAGAACAGACGGCCTATTTCCAGGAGCGCGTGGACGCCCTGCATACCGTTTTTAAGGCTGATGTGGCCCAACACATGGGCATCAGCCAGGACCCCGCGTGGACAGAGGCACAGATCCTGTTCGCCCAGTCCGCGCAGCAGCTTGGCCTCGTGACCGCCATTGTCCGGGACGAGGATCAGGCCATCAACCGGCTTTTGGAGGTAACGATGCCCGATAACAGTCCTGATGCCCCCGCGCAGGCCATGACGCGCGACCGTCTGGCCGCCGAGGCCCCTGAATTGCTTAAAGCACTGCTTGAAGAAGGCCGGGATTCGGCCAGCAACGATGGCGTTGAGTATGCCCTGAACGCCATGGAAACGGTGTGCGGCAAGGAAAAGGCCGAAGCCGTGCGCGCGTTCGTGGCCCAGGCGAAAGAGCTGGGCCTGTCCGCAAAGCAGCTGGCCGGTCTCGGCAAGCTCATGCCGCAGGCTCCTGCCGTCCAGCAGGCCCCTGCGGAACCGCAGAACAGCAAGTCCGCCATCCTCAACGCCCTGCAGGAGCAGAGCGCACAGGCGCTTCCTGCCGCTCCGGAATCGCCCTCCACCAAGAGCAAAAGCAAATTGGTGGAGGATGCTGAACGGCGTCGCGCCGAAGTTTCCAAGTAGGAGGGACCCATGAGCAAAGTTATTGCCCATAGTTATGAGTTCGGTCTCCGTTTTTCCGAGCTCGTCATCCATGAAATAGACACCCGTTACAGCCGCGAGAAGGTCATGCTGGCCGCTTCGTGCGGTGATCTGGGCTTCGGGACGGTACTGACCCGTGATGCGGACGGCAATTATACCGCCCTCAAGGAAGCTGATGGCACCCTGGGCGATGCCAAGGCCGTGCTGATCCAGACCGCCCCCAATGCCGATGCCCCCCAGGAAGTGACCGTGCTGCGCGGCTACGCCATCATCAACAAGAACAAGCTGCTTTTCGACAGCAGCGTGGTCAAAAAGGATGAAGCCGTGCAGGCCCTGCATGACCTGGGCTTTGCCATCCGCGCCATCGAGGAGGTGGAAGACGATGTTTAATTGGCCGGATACGTTTTCCGTGGTCGAGATGACCGATGCCGTCAACAAGCTGCCCCTGATGCCCCTGCGTTTCAGCGGCATGTTCGAGACATACGGTCTGCCGACCACGCACATGGCCTTCGACTGCAAGCGCGGCCGTATCATCCTGATTTCTGATTCTCCGCGTAACGCCGATCCTGAGTATGTGACCGGACAGACAGAAAAGCGTGAAACCAAAATCCTGAGCTGCACGCACCTGTCCCAGGCCGACACATTGGCCCCTGAAGACCTGCAGGACGTGCGGGCCTTTGGCTCCACGGAGCCTGTGACGGTGGAAAGTGTCATCAACGACAAGCTCTCCGCCCTCAAGCGCAATCTGGACATGACGCTGGAGTTTCATCGCCTGGGTGCCATCAAGGGCATCGTACTGGACGCTGACGGCAGCACCGTACTGCACAACATTTTCGACACCTTCGGCGTGACCCAGAAAAAGCAGAATCTGAGCTTCCCCGCCGCTGTGGAAGCGGACAAGAACCCCATCCTGAGCGGCATCATGGCCGCCAAGCGCAAGATCGAGACGGCTATGGGCGGCAATCCGTTCACCGGCATCAGCGCCGTCATCGGCTCCAATGCCTATGACATGCTGACCAGCCACGCCCTCGTGCGTGATGCTTACAACCTTTGGGCCGCCAACCAGAGCAGCTTTGGCGATAACGATTACCGCCGTCGCGGCTTCCCCTATGGCGGCATCCTCTGGATCGAGGCCTCTGACGTGGTGGGCGGCCGCAAGCTGGTGGATGACGACAAGGGGCATCTGTACCCCACCGGTCCCGGCATCTGGAAAATGTATCATGCCCCCGCCAACTGGGTCGAGACGGTCAATACCCGTGGGCTTCCGTTTTACGCCCGCATGGACGAGCGAGGGCGCGGCCGTGGCTACGATCTTGAAGTCCAGAGCAACCCGCTCACCATCTGCATGTTCCCCGAAGCTCTCGTGGAACTGACCTTCAAGGCGGCGTAAAATGGCTGATTTCGCAACTGCCTACGCGCCGCTGGCCGGCTTTGAGGGCGGCTGGTGCAACGTCCAGGGGGATAGCGGCGGCGAGACCTATGCGGGGATCGCCCGCCGCTACTGGCCGGACTGGCCCGGCTGGAAGCTCATTGACCGCGAGAAAGACCACAGCTCGTTCGCCTCCGGGGCCAGCGCGTTCACGCGCCATCTGGCCACGGTGCCCGGTCTCGCCGATCTGGTGTCCGGCTGGTATCGCAGCGAGTGGTGGGATCGCCTCGGGCTCGCAGCCCTGCCGCAAGACCTCGCCAACGAGATCTTCGAGCAGTCCGTGAACCTGGGCAAGGGCGGCTCCGGCCAAAAGGTGCAGCTCGTCTGCAATGCCTTCAACCGTGCGAAGGCCGGAAACTCCCTGTTCGCTGACCTCAACGTTGACGGGGTCATCGGCCCCCGCACGCTTGATGCTCTGGCGGCCCTGCTGGCCAGGCGCACCGATGAAAAGGCCCTTGTGCATGCGCTCAACTGCATGCAGGGGGCGCACTACATCGAGCTCGCTGCCCGCAGCCCCAGCCAGCGCAAGTTTGTGGATGGCTGGATGAAACGCACCCATTGCCCCGACTAAGGAGGAAATCATGAAAAAATATCTTCTGCCTTTGCTGCTCTGCCTCTGTTGTCTCTTTCCCTGCCTCGCTCTGGCAGCGGAGGCGGACACCGCTGTCCCCGGCGCCGACATCGTGGCCACCATCATCGGCTGGCTGCCGGAAAGCTGGGGACAGTGGATCACCTTCATCGTGACCATCTGTGCCGCCATCTCCGCTGTCTGGCCTCGTCCTGCTGACGACGCCAACGTGGTGGTGCGCTTCATCTACGTCATCGTGAATGCCTTGGGCTTCAACGCCGGTCAGGCCAAAAACGCTGACGATGCGGCGGCCAGCCGCAGGCTGTGATGGCATGCCGGTCTGGGCACAGGCGCTCCTGCGGCTGGTGGTGGCGGTGGTGGCTTTTTTCCGCCGGGAGCGCGCGCGGTCTCGCACGGATGCTGTGCGCGCTGACCCTGGTGGTGAGTGGATGCGCAAATTCGGGGGCAGCGACAAACGCGCTTCCCCCGGTGCCGATGACGCCGGGAGCCGTAGTAACGAATGAGTGGTGGTATGCGGAGGACGGCGGATTGACGCAGGTGGATGGCCAGTGGCTGCATCTGCCCGCGGATGAAGCTGGAGAACTGCTGCTCTGGATCGAGTGGGTGGAGGATAACCGATGACCACCTTGCCAGCGACAGGAGTGTCCACCGAGGTACTACTAGGGACGGCCAATGCATTGCTGTACGGCTTGGCCCTGTGGATGGGGCATGAGTGGTGGAAAGACCATAAGGCCCAGCACAAGCAGCTGGACGAGAGCATCACGCGCCTGTCCGAAGTGTATGCGTCGAAAACCTCCGTGCATCGGGCACACAAGCGTCTGGATGATCTGGATGCCGTCACGGCGGATCATGCCGAGCGCCTGGCCCGGCTGGAGGCGATGCAGGAAATCAAAAGGGACTGCTCCTGCGAGAGGTAGGGCATGAGCTTTAAAGAGCAACTTGAAGAAGACCTGCACGCGGTCTTTTTCAACCCCGCCGAGTTCGGCGAGCAGGTGGAGCTTGCCGGGCATGAGGGCGTCCCGTGTGTCTACGAGCCGCTGGAACTTACCCCCAGCGAGGGGCACGACCGCCCCGCCGTCAGCTATGAGGGTGTGACCATCTATGTCGCTGCCGCCGATGTGCCGGACGAACTGCGCCCGCACCGCGAGACGACCTTCCGGGGACAGCGCTGGTTCGTGCTGGAATCCTCCTCCGGGGAGACCATGCGCACCATCAGGCTTTATCGAGAGAGGACATGACCATGGTGATGAGCAACTGGCAGCACATGGAGGATGAGTTCCTCCGGGTGACGACGCCCCAGCTCGACAAGACCGTGAAGCGGGCCATGAACGCCCTGATCGGCATGGAGCAGGTCCACAAGTCGCACGCGCTGCGGCGGGCGCTGGAAAAGTCCGTCCAGACCGCGCAGCGAGACGCCCGGCGCACGGCGGCCACCACCTACACGGCCCGTCCCCGCAAGCTCTTTGAGAACATGGACATCGGCTACCACAGCGATGACGACGGTCAGGAAGGCGTGCTGGAGTTTACCGGTTCCTGGGGCCTGCACCTGTACCATTTCGAGCCGCTGCCGGCCATCCCCGGCAGGCGTCCGCGCGGCGGCGTGACCACCAAGGTTCATCAGGGCGGCAAGCGCTATGCCCGCCGCGAGAGCGGCTTTGATGCTCCCTTCGTCATGCGGCGGAAACAAGGCGACTACGGCCTGTTCATGCATGTAAGCGGCACGGGCTGGGGCAGCAAGAAAAACAAGGGCGTCCTCGACCAGTGGAAGAACAGCGTGGAGATGCTCTGGGGGCCGTCTCCCATCCAGGCGCTTATGCCGGAAGAGACCCAGCAGCGCATCATCGACCACGCGTCCGGGGTTTTTACCAAGAATTTGCGCCGTGAAGTCGAGGCCCTGCTGGCCAGTCTGGCGAGGGGATAGGGCATGGCGACCACACGTCTGCTGTTGACAGAAATCTGCGCGGCTGTCCGCGAGGCACTGGCCGACTATCCCTTCCCGGCCCCTGACGGCAGCTGGAGTGATGTCCGGGTGTTCCTGCACGGGCTGCCGCAGGAGCAGGGCGACGCCTGCTATCCCTTCGTCATCGTTCGCTGGATCAGCGGTTCGATGGAGGAGGAAACAGCCCAGGTCACGCGCCTGCGCGAGACTGTGGGGCTGGCCCTGGGCGTCTACGCTTCCAAGACGCAGGAGCAGGCGGGCATCCTGCTGGCCGAATTGCTGGATTGCCTGCGTCGTCCCCTCTGGAAAGGGCGCGTCCTCGCGGGGCGCTTTGAGCTGGAAGAGCCGGTCAAGGCCGAGATCCCCACGCCGCGCACGCGCTGGAACGAATACCACCTGGCCACCATCGAGACCGTCTGGAACTACGTCTGGCCGTCGCGCGGCTTGGAAGAACTGACAAAAATGGAGAGACCATGAACCCTACGCAGTACATGTATCTGGGCCCCAACCGGCCTTTCGGGCTGCCGCTGGTGACGCGCGCGATATTTCGCGGCGATCCCGAAAAGACGTTCCCGCAGCTCTCGGCCCTGTTCGAGCAGCACAAAGAGCTGCGCACCCTGTTCGTTCCCGTGGCGGAACTGGCCACGTCCCGCATGTTGCTGACCATGCAGGGCACGGCCTTGCACAATGCCTATGCCGCCATCAAGAGCGCGTCGGCCAAGGCCAGGAAGTAGGAGGAATATCACATGGCAACCACCGGATACCGTCACGGCATCTACACCTCCGAGCAGGCCACCAGCATCCTGCCCGCCCGCACCGTGGACAGCGCGGTCGTCTTCGCCGTAGGCACGGCGGCCGTGCATACGCTGGCCGAGGATAAGGCCCGCCCCGTCAACGTGCCGCAGCTTTTTTACAGCTATGACGAAGCAGTGCAGGCAATGGGCTGGGATGCCGACCATTTCGGCGACTACAGCCTGCAAGAGCTGATCTACAGCCACTTCGCGCTCTACAGCGGCGCGCCCGTGGTCTGCGTCAATGTTTTCGACCCCGCAAAGCACAAGAGCGAGGTCGCGGACGAAAGCCTGACCTTCGGCATGTCGGCCCTGGACAAGGACACCGCCCGGCTGGCCCACGGCGGCGTCAGTGCCGTGGAGCTGAAGGATGAGTTGGGCGAGACCACCTATGAGGCGGGCACCGACTACAGCGTGGATGCCGTCAGCGGCCTGCTGACCCGCCTGGCCGAGGGCAGCATCCCCGAAGGCGGCACGGTCAAGGCAGGCTACGTCTATGCCGACGTGAGCAAGGTCACGCCGGAAGACGTGATCGGCGGCATCGACCCCGCCAGCGGGCAGGGCACCGGTCTGGAGCTCATCGACGAGGTGTACCCGCGCTTCCGCCTCGTGCCGTCCATCGTGGTGTCTCCGAAATACTGCGAAGATCCGGCGGTGGCCGTGGTCATGGCTGCTAAATGCGACGGTATCAACGGCCTTTTTAAGGCCATCTGTCTGGTGGACATCCCCAGCAGCGGCGACAATGCCGTGACCAAATACAGCGACGTGCCCGGCTACAAGGAGCAGAACAACCTCACCGACGGCCTGATGGTGGTCTGCTGGCCCAAGGTCAAGCTGGGCGATAACGTGTACGGCCTCGCCACGCATCTGGCCGGGGTCATGGCGGCCACGGACGGCGATCATGACGGCATCCCCTACGCCAGCCCCAGCAATAAACGGCTGGACATCACCTCCAGCGGCTATGTGGGGGCTGACGGCCAGTGGCACGAGCTGTGGCTCGATTTGACCAAGGCTAACTACCTGAACGGGCAGGGCATCTACACGGTCAGCAATTTCGACGGCGGGATGAAGACCTGGGGTGGCCGCATGGCCTGCTATCCGTCCAATACCGACCCCAAGGATGCCTGGGACAGCGTGCGCCGCTTTTTCAACTGGCATCAGGCGCAGTTCATCCTGACCTATTTCGCCAAGGTGGACGAGCCGCTGACCCGCCGTCTGGTGCAGACATTCCTCAAGAGCGAGCAGATCAAGCTGGACGGCTACACCGCCCGCGAGATCATCCTGGGCGGCAGCATGACGTTCAATGAAAGCGAGAACCCTGTGACCGACCTTATCGACGGCATCATGCGCTTCCATCTGCGCATCACGCCGCCCGTGCCCGCCCGCGACATCGAAGCCATCTATGAGTTCGATCCCGACGCCCTCAACGCGTTGTTTGGTTAAGGAGGCCTACCGTGGGAAAGTATCTCCCTGAACAAACCATCTCTTTCCGCGTCTACCATGACGGTACTGACCAGATCGGCGTGGCCACCATCGACCTGCCTGAGCTGTCCTACATGACGGAAAGCCTGTCCGGTGCTGGCATCGCTGGCGAGATCGACAGTCCGACCCTGGGCATGACGGAATCCATGACGCTGAAAATGTCGTTCAATTCCGTGTATCCCGAAATCTACAACATGCTGGACTGGACGCGCTCCAATTTGTTCGAGTGCTACGCCGCCGTGCAGATGAGCGATCCGGCCACGTCCATGCGCACCTCTGTGCCCCTGCGCGTCAACGTGGTGGGCCGTGCCAAGAGCTTCCCCCTGGGCAGCCTTGAACCCGGCAAGAAGCAGGGCAACGAGCAGGAACTGGAAGTGACCCGTCTGGAAGTGCTTCTGGATGGCGAGGAAAAGCTGCTCATCGACAAGCTCAATTTTATCCATCGCGTGAACGGCACGGATCTGCTGGCCACGGTGCGCGCCCAGATGGGCCTGAACGTCTAAGGAGGACACCATGAGTGAAAATCGTATGCAGACCGTGAAGTTGTCCGCTCCCCTGCAGGTGGGCGGCAAGGAAGTGTGGGAGCTGACCGTGCGCCCGTCCACTGTCGGGGACGAAGAAGACGGCATGCAGGACGCCGTGGCGATGCACAAAGGCAACAATCCGCTGACGGCGGAGATGGCCATGCTGGCCCGCATCACGCGAGTTCCCTATGACGCCATGCGCGGCCTGAGCAGCGGCGATTATCTCAAGCTGCGGAACGCGTTCAACGCCGTGAACGGCACGGGCGAATCCCAGGAAAACCCTACGCCGGAAGCGGCTGGGATGCAGGAACAGGCCTAGCTGAGTTGAGGCAGGGGATGGTGGCCCTGGGCAAGATCACCCATTGGTCACGCTTCGAGATCCGGGCCATGAGCCCGGAGGTGTTCACAAGCTATCTTGATGCCGCCGCCGCCGTCGAAAAGACGGCCAGCGGCGGATAAAAGGGTATCATGGCCAAAGAAGTTTCCGTTTCTTTCAAGCTGGGCGCGACCCTTGCCGGGAGCTACCGCACAGCGTTCCAGGATGCCGCCGGCCAGGCGCGCATGGTCTCGCAGGCTATCCGCGAGATGGGCAACACGCCCGTGGGACAGCTGGGCGCGGCTCTGGAAAAGCAAGGTGCCAGGCTCACCGGTCTGGCCGGAAAGCTGGAGCAGGCGGAAGCCAAACTGGCCGGTCTGCGAGCCCAGGCCAACAGCGCCGGGGCCGCCTCTTCCCGTTTCGCCTCCCGCATCAAGGCGGCGGAAAGCCGGGTATTCGACCTGACGGCAGAGCTGGAGCTCAATCAGAAGGAAATGCAGGGACTTGCCCTGCAGGCAGGAAAGGTCAGCGGTAGCGTACAGGCCCTGCAGGCTGATTACGCGGGGCTCGTGAGGCGCATGGATCAGGCGAGGGCGGCGCGGTCCGCCCTCCAGGCCCACATGGCCAATTCCCGCGCCTTGCAGGCTGAGCGGCAGGATCTGCAAAGCCGGTTGCTGGGCACGGCAGCTGTAGGGGCTACGGCCGCCATCCCGGTCAAGCTGGCCGTCAGCGCGGAAGACGTGTTCGCCGACTTGCGCAAGGTCATGGATGCGCCGGAAGAGGTCATGCAGCAGCTGTTTGCCGATGCGCAGGCCATGTCCAGTCGCACCGGAAAGAGCTTTGAGGACATCGTGACCATCATGACGGCGGCGGCCCAGGCCGGGCTGGGCAAGACCCGCGAGGAGATGCTGGGCGTGGCCGAGCAGGCCACGAAAATGTCCATCGCCTGGGGCGTCAGCGCCGAACAGGCGGGCAAGTCGTTGGCCACATGGCAGGCGGCAATGGGCCTCACGGCGGAGCAGTCGCGCCACACGGCGGACGTCATCAATGCCCTGAGCAACGAGATGAACGCCGAGGCCGGGGAGATCGACCAGATCTTCACCCGCATGGGGCCGTTGATGAAGGCCTCAGGCTTCTCGACGCAGAACATCGCGGCTCTGGCCACGGCTTTCAAGGCCGCCGGGGCCGAGGTGGAAGTCAGCGGCACGGCCATGAAGAATTTCGTCAACGTGCTGGCCGCTGGCGAATCCGGCCTGACCGATGCCCGCAAGGGCATCTACAAATACCTCCAGATCGACCCCAACGAGCTGCAAAGGCAGCTCCAGACCGACGCTATGGGCGCGGTCATGCGCGTGCTGCAGGCCCTCCAGCGTGTGCGTCCGGAGGAGCGCAACTCCATCATGGGGCAGCTGTTCGGCCAGGAAAGTCTGGCTGCCATCGCGCCCCTGATGTCGGAGTACAAGACGCTGCTCAAGGCGGTGAACATCGCCAACAGCGATGTGGCCGGTTCCGTGGATCAGGAATACGCCAGCCGGATGAAGACCACGGCCACCTCGCTGGCCAAGGTCACGCAAAGCGCCCGCAACCTCGGTGTCACGGTAGGCACGGCGCTGCTCCCGGTAGTCGGAGCTGTGGCGGAAGGGGGCGCGTCCGTCCTCAATGTTGTCCGCGATCTGGCCCGGCGTTTTCCGCGTCTGACCGGCGTGGTCATGGGCGCAGGCGCGGGCATCGCCACGCTGGCGGTGGGCGGTGTGGCCCTGGGCCTTGTCCTCAATGTGCTGCGCACAGCGGCCAACGGTTTGGGTGGGGTGCTGCTGCGGATGAATGCCGCCCAGCTCGCGGCAGCCGGTGGAGCGCAGACGCTGACCTTCTGGCAGCGGGCCTCGTCTCTGGCCTCCCTCTCGTGGCGGGATGTTCTTGCCGGTGTGGGGGGCAGGCTCATGGCCCTGACCGGCCTTCTGCGCGGTGCCACATTGTCCACCATAGCCCTCAGCACAGTCCAGCGAGTTTGTGCCGCTGGTGCCGCGATCCTCTCCGGGGGGCTTCGTCTGGTGGGTGTGGCCCTGCGTTTCGCAATGGGGCCGATGGGCGTGGTATTCACGGCTGTGACCGTGGCTGCCGGTCTCATCATCGACAACTGGAGCACGGTCGGCCCGTTTTTCCATTCCCTGTGGAGCGGCATCGTGGGCGTGTTTCAGTGGGCGTGGGGCATCATCAAGGGGATCATGGATTCCGTTGCCGAGGCCGTGACCTGGATCGGCCAGAAGATCGACGAGATGCCCGTGCTGGGCAGCGCCAAGCGCGGCATCGGCAAGGCCATCGACTGGTTCAGCGGCGATGACAAAAAAGAGCAGCCGGCTGCCAGTGCCAAGGCTGCGGCGGAGCAGAGTGCCGCTCCCAACGCCAAGGCCGCAGCGGATACGGCATCTTCTGCCAAGGCCCCCCAGATGCCCGATTTGCCAAAGGGGCCTCGTTCCAAAGCGCCGGACAGCCTGACAAGCCTTGCGTCTGCCAGCGGTTCGGAGCCGGATTACTTCAAGCAGAGCTTTAACGATTTCAATGCTGCCGAAGAGGCGGCCAAGAAAAAAGGCAAAAAGGGGAGTGGTGGCGGTGGCTCCCGCGCTTCTGCAAGCGGCACCACCGTGGTCACGTTGGCCGGGGACAATTCCCAGGTGCAGACCCTGTTCATCCCGGCGGGTAGCCGTACGGGCAGCAGCCTGTCCACGACCACGGGCACGGCCATCCAGACATCCGGCCGTGTGGGCACGCCCACGGCTCTGCCGCAGACGCCAGCCCGTCTGGCCCGGCGCGGCGGCACTACAGCCCAGGCTGCCGGGAGCAACGGCCAGATCATGGTGGATCTGACCCAGAATTTTTCGCTTATGTCGTCCGACCCGCGCGCGGTGCGCCGGGTGCTGGAGAGCATCAAGCCCGACATGGAGGCGCTCATCCGCCGGGCGCTGGACAAGATCGCCTCCGACCGCAGGAGGACGGCCTATGCCTAGTGAGTACGTCAGCCGACAGGGCGAGGCGTGGGACCAGATCGCTCTGGCCCGCCTCTCCGGTGAGCGTCAGATGGGCGATGTGCTGGCCCTCAACGTTGCTGAGCTGGACGCGCTGCTGCTCTCCGGGGAGACGCGCGTCAGCGTGCCGGAGCAGGCCGCTGCCGAGCGGGTGCGCAGCCTGCCGCCGTGGGAGCGTATGTGATGCGTCGCGCCACCGTCGAGATCAGCATCCAGGGCAAGGACGTGAGCATGGATCTTTGGCCGCACCTTTTGTCCCTCTCCTACACGGACAAGGCGGACGATGAGCTGGACGACCTCCAGCTTACCTTGGAAGACCGCGAGGGGCTCTGGCAGGGCGACTGGCTGCCCAAACACGGGGACATCATCAGCGTGGTGATCGTGGCCAGCAATTTCCGCGCCCCCGGAGAGGAGGAACTGGATTGCGGGGAATTTGAGGTGGATGAACTGACGCTGGAATCCAGCCGCGACGGCGGCGACGTGGTGACCATCAAGGGCGTGCCGGCGGCGGTCAAGTCCAGCCTCATGCTGCAGAAAAAAACGCGGGCCTGGGCCGACGTGCCTCTGTCCACGGTGGCGGCGGACGTGGTGGGGCCTGCCGGGCTCGATCTGCTCTACAAGGCCCCGGAGATCGTTTTCGGGCGCGTGGAGCAGCGGCAGGAAGCCGACCTGGCCTTCCTCCAGCGCATCTGCAAGGAGCAGGGCCTGCGCGTGGCCGTGAAGAAAAATCTCTGCGTCATCTACTCCGGGCAGGCGGCCGACCAGCTGGAGCCTCTGGAGCTCAAGCGCGGCGAGCTGGCTGTGGAGCGGGCCGGATTCAAGCGCACATTGGACGGCGTCTACACGCAGTGCGTGGTGGGCTACACCGACGCCGCCAGCTCTGAGACCACGGAAAAAAGCTACCAGCCGGAGCTGCCGCCCACCACGGGCCGGGTGCTGACCATCAACAAACGCATCGAGCATCCGGCGCAGGCCGAGCGCGTGGCCATCGCCGAGCTGCGGGCCAAAAACTGTCAGGAGATGACCGGCTCTTTTGAATGCATGGGGGATACGCGCCTGCGGGCGGGCACGGTGCTGCGCCTCACGGGCTGGGGCAATTTTGACACGGATTACATGATCCAGCAGGCCACGCACAGCCTGGGCCGCGACAGCGGCTACCGCACCAGCGTGGAGCTGGTCAAGGCGCTGGACTACTAGGGGGCGGACATGGATCAGGATCTGCGACAGATCAGACGGGAGATGCGGCCCATTTTCCTGTTGCTGGCAGCGGGGTTGCTGTTCATGGCCGCCGGTGGCTGCTGGCTGGCTCTGGAATTGTGGGGATACTGCCATGAGTGATGTGCAGGACGTGCTGGCCCAGACCATCCGCGTGGGCTTTGTGACGGCCCGCCAGCCGGAAAAAATGCGCGTGCAGGTGGAGCTGCGGGACACGGTGACGCAGCCCCTGTCCTCCGCATGGCTGCCGGTACTCTGTCCGCGGGCCTCCGGCGATCTGGTCTATGACCTGCCCGATGTAGGCGATCAGGTGCTGTGCCTGTTCCTGCCCTACGGGCTGGAGCAGGGCTTCGTTGTCGGCGCCATGTACGGCAAGGCCAGCCCGCCGGTTTCCAGCGGGGACAAGTGGCACCGGAAATTTTCGGACGGCACGGTGCTGGAGTACGACCGGGCCGCGCACAAGCTCACGGCCCAGGTGCAGGGCGATGTGGCCGTGAAGGCCACCGGCAGCGTGCAGGCCGAGGCCACCGGCGATGTCAGCGTCTCCAGCGCGGCCAGCCTGACGCTCATGGCTCCGGCCATGCAGCTGGGCGGCACCGGTGGCAGCACGACCCAGGCGGCCATGCAGGGCACGTTCCGGCTGGAGAATGGCGACATCATCGTGGAAGGCGTTTCCTTCCTGCATCACGTCCACGACTGCCCGCACGGCGGTCAGACAGGAGAGCCGCACTGATGTACCAGGGGCTTTTGGGCACGTTTCCGTTCACGGTAACGGAGCTGGAGGTCAGCACCTTCCGCGACCTCAAATTTTCGCGCGAGCAGGTCTATGCCGAGCATCGGGTGCTGGCCGGCATCCCCTGTTTGCAGCACATGGGCCGTAACCTCGACCCGGTATCGCTGACCGTGCAGATCGTGCCCCTGACGCCCGTCTCCACCGTGGGCCTGCGCCTGCGCCTGCTGGAGAGCGTGGCGGCCAGCGGCGATGAGATGGCCCTGGTCATCGGCCTCAAGTATTACGGCCTGTATGTGCTCAAATCCTACGAGATCACCCACCGCCAGCTGCACTACGGCGTGACGCTTTCCGCCGAGGTCCAGCTGGCCCTGCAGGAGTACAACTGATGCCCCCCATCACGCTCACCGTGGACATGGCGCAGCGCCAGCACATCCAGATCGGTGCCACCGGTCTGGCCGGTCTGGCGCAGGAGATCCGCATGGTGCTGGCCACGCGCAAGGGCTCCGTGCCGCTGGATCGTGATTTTGGCCTCAGCTGGGATCATGTGGACAGGCCGATCTCGGCCACCATGCAGTACATGGTGGCCGAGATCGGCCAGCAGCTGGAGCGCTATGTGCCGCGCATCCGGGTGCGGGACATCTCGTTTTCCAGCAACGACACGGTGGATGGGCAGCTCATCCCCCGCGTGACCGTCGAGATCAGGGAGGAGTACCGTGGCGATTTCCAGTAGCGTCGATCTGCGCGCCCTGCCTGCCGTGACCTTCGCGCCCTTATCCACGTCCGAAGTCGAGGCGTCCATCCTGACCTCCTACGAGGGGCTGACCGGCGTGAGCCTCCAGCCCGGTGATCCGGTGCGACTGTTCCTGGAATCTCTGGCTTATGTGGTCAGCGTCCAGAACCGGCTGCTCAACTTGGCCGGGCAGCAGGGCCTGCTGGCCTATGCCCAGGGCGCGCACCTCGACCATCTGGGCGCGCTCATGGGCGTGTCCCGTATCCCGGCGCAGTCCGCCCGTCTGAGCCTGCGTTTTGTGCTGGGCGAGCCCCTGGGCTTTGCCGTGCCGATCCCGGAGGGAACGCGCGTGGCCACCAAGGACGGCCAGATCGCTTTCGCCACCGTGTCGGACAGCGAGATCGCCGCCGGTGAGCTGCAGGTGGATGTGGCGGCCCTGTGTACCACCTCCGGCGCGCAGGCCACCGGCCTCGTGCCCGGGCAGGTGACGCAGCTGGTGGACCCCATCCCCTATGTGGTGAGCGTTAGCAACACCACCACGTCGGTTGAGGGAGCCGACATCGAGGATGATGAGCGCCTGCGCGAGCGCATCCGCCTTGCCCCGGAGACATACACCGTGGCGGGCAGCACCGGTGCCTACGAGGCCCGCGTGCTGGCCGTGAGCGCCGACATCGAGGCCGTGTCCGTCACCTCCCCGGAGCCGGGCGTGGTGGACGTGCGCTTTGTGCTGGCCGGTGGAGAGCTGCCGGACGAGGCCATGATCTCGATGGTGCGCGAGGCCCTGTCCGATGAGACCGTGCGCCCCCTCACCGACAGGGTGGATGTGGCCGCACCCGAGACTGTGGACTATGCCGTGGCCGGTCGCTGGTATCTGCGCCGCAGCGATGCCGTGCTGCTCTCCGGGGTGACGGCCGCCGTGGCCCAGGCCGTTGAGGACTGGCGGCTGTGGCAACGCTCCCAGCCCGGGCGCGACATCAACCCCACGCGGCTCATCGCCGCCGTGCAGGCCGCCGGTGCCAAGCGCGTGGAGCTGGATGCCCCGGCCTTCCGCGCACTGGAGGCCACGCAGGTGGCCCGCGAGACCGATATTTCCCTGCTGTTCGGCGGGCTGGAGGATGAGTGATGGCCCGCCGACTTGGATCTACGCCCTTCCGCGAGCTGCTGCCCGATGCCCTGAGCGGCGATCCCTCCATCCGCGCCGCCGCTGCCGCGCTGGACACTGTGCTGGATGCGACGACGCGCGCCATCCCGGGTGTGCTGCTGTACGCCCGCCTCGCGCATGACACGGGCTTTGTGGAGCCCGTGGCCATGCTTCCGCCTCTGGCCAGACTGTCGGAGCTGTCCGGCGGTCTGGCCAGCCTCCCGGAGCCTGTGCTGGACCTGCTGGCATGGCAGCTCCATGTGGAGGGCTACGAGGCGGCTGTGGACGTGGCCGCCAAGCGCCAGCTCATCGCGGGCAGCCTGCTGCTGCACCGGCGCCGGGGCACTCCCTGGGCCGTGCGCACGGCGCTGGAGACGGCCCTGCGCCTGCCCACGGTCATCCGCCAGTGGTGGGAGTATGAGGGCCGGCCATACTTTTTCCGCGTTCGCCTCGATGTCAGCGATGCCGGTCTGGATGAGACCGGTGTGACCGACGCCATGCGGCTGATCTTTGACTACAAAAACGTCCGTAGCTGGCTGGACTGTCTGGAGACCGTCACCACCCGGCCCCTGCCTGTCAGCATCGCTGTGGCCGGGATCATGCGGACGATGAACCGGGTGCGCCTCTGGTTTCCCCCCAAGCCGGTGCCGTCCGGACGCGTCCATGTTGGGCTGGGCAGCACGCGCTACTCCCGGAGCGTCATCCGGCCCTGGACGCCGCCCTGGCCTGTCCCTGACCTGCACGGACGGATCGCTTTTGCCATCATCTCACAAAGCCGGAGTATCGTATGCCCCAAACCCTAGCCACTGTTCCCGGCGGTCTGGAGGATACCCAGACCGTCCCCGGTGTCGCCACCGACACCCCTGAGTATTATTGCCTGCTCACCAAAGCCGGGGCCGTGCTGGAGGCCGCGGCCCATGCCGCCGGCAAGCCCATCCGCCTCAGCGTCATCGCGGTGGGCGACGGTAACGGCGAGGTCCCCGTGCCCGCCGACGATGCCGTGGATCTCGTGCACGAGGTTTACCGCCGCCCCATCGACAGCCTGAGCCAGGATGAGAAGGACCCCAACATCTGCTGGGCGCACATCGTCATCCCGGCCACGGAGGGCGGCTTCTGGATACGCGAGTTCGGCGTCTGGGCCGAGCCGCTGGAAGAGGGTGGACAGCCTGTGCTGTTCGCCTACGGCAACCACGCCCCGTTTTATAAAGCGCGGAGCGTGCTGGGCCAGGCCACCACGCACGAACTTTCCGTGCCGGTCATCATGTCCGGCACGGCCGAGGTGCAGATCATCGTCAGCGAGAGCGGCTATGCCTCGCGGCTGGAGCTGCTCCAGATCGCGGGCGTGGTGGAGGATCTGCGTCATCCCCGGGAGGCCGTCTGGACGCTGGATGAGGCCGTAGAGGATGGCGGCACGCTCACTCTGCCGGAGGGGGTGGCCTACCTCCCCGGGGAGCATCTGCTGGATGTGTTTTGGGATGGCGTGGCCTGCTATCCGGGTCAGCAATATGAAGAGATTTCTTCGGCCGATGCTCTGGAATCGACCGCGATCCGCCTGCTTTTCGCTGCTCCGGCCGGGAGCGAGATGCGGGTGCTGGTGCGGGCCTACAGCATCCAGCCGAAGCTGGAGGGCGTGGAGGTGCCGGAGGGCATCGCCGAGCGCGTAGACGCGCTGGAGACACGCCTCGAGGACGTGGCTGCGAACGTGGCCTATATCGACAAACCCTCTCATGAGTAAGGAGAAAACTCATGGCTGAAATCATTAAAACGAAAATCCTTGATGCCAACAAAAACGTCATCCACTCCGAGACCTCTGCCAGCATCGTCATGCTGGATGGCGGCGGCAATGTGGAAGACAAGATCAAATCCCTCGAAAACGCCTTCGCCTCCGGCATCAACCTGCGCGGTACCGTGGGCTCCGGCGGCACGGTGGAGACCCTGCCCGCCGACAGCTACAAGCTGGGAGACATGTATGTGGTCCTGACCGACGGCACCTACGCCAGTCAGGTCTGTGAGCCCGGCGACCTGATCCTGTGCGTCAAGGCCTACGCCGAGGAAGGCGCTGCTGACACCGACTGGACCGTGATCCAGAACAACGTGGTGCGCGCCGTCAAGGGCCCGGAAAGCGCCACGGACGGCAACCTGATGGCGTTCGACGGCGCGTCCGGCACCGTGGCCAAGGACAGCATCGTGACCGTGGAAGCCCAGTACCGGGATGCCACCATCGAAAGCGAGCCCAGCATTCTGGGCACTGCCGCCATCATCGGCGTGGCCGGTGCAGGCACGGCGGTCATCGTGTGGCAGGGCTACCGCATCGGCATGGAGCTGTACGAGAAGTATTTCCAGCCCACGCCGGAAGAGGATGCGGTGGTCGAACCCACGCTTGAAAGTCAGATGACAGATCCGATTTCCTGAAAGCGGGCTCACCCTCTCAGTCTCGCTTTGCTCGACAGCCCAGGTTGTGGCTCCCAGCAGCTGCTTCGTGCAATTGCACTCGCACCTTGCTGGCCACTGCCCCAACAACTCCTCCCTCAATCCGCCACTGGCGGCGGTCGTCGTCGTTGCCCCCAAAGGGAGAGCTCTTGACAAACCGATATAAAAACAGCGCCGCTCCATCGTTTCCGGTGGGGCGGCGCATTTTTGCGGTTCAATCCCGGCGCAAAGGCAGGGTAAGGGACATTTTCTGGTAGGCAATGCGGGGCGTGCCGTCCTCCACATGGATGATGCCGCATCTGGTAAAGCCGTTCTTTTCCAGCAGGTGCTGCATGATCTTGTTGTCGGCGTGGGTGTCGGCCCGCAGGCTCTCGCAGTGCTCCAGACACCAGGTGATCACAGCGGCGGCAACGCCGGGGTGCCTGCCCGCCGAAGCCAGCCGGTGGATGGTGCCGTAGGGCAGGGTATCGTTCAGCCACTTGCCATCCTCGATCCGGGCATAGGTGGGGTCCGGGCCAAGGATGAAGGCAAACACGCCCTCCAGCTCGCCGTTGACAAGGTAGAGGAACAGCCGGTTGGAATCAATGTCCTCTTCCAGCAGCTCCTGCGGCGGAAAATGATCTCCCCACTGGGTGGGGTTGCCGGAATCCGCCATCGCCTGCCGGGCGCGGGCATAAATTTTCAGGATCGCATCCAGATCTGCACGTCTTGCTCCACGAAACATCGTCATCCAACCTCTCTTCCGGCAGGCCGCTGCCCGCCCTGATCGTTCTGCTTTAATATAACACAAAACGGCCCTCTCCGTCAAAGCCTGCTGCAAAGGCGGAGAGGGTCGTTTACGGATGCGCTTATGTGCGCTGGCTGCGTGCCCGGCGGTACTCCCGGGGGCTCTGGCCATACCGCTCATGGAACAGGCGGTAGAAATAGCTGGTGTTCTCGTAGCCCACCTGGGTGATGATCTGCTGGATGTTCAGGTCGCTGCGGCGCAGCAGACGGGCGGCGGTCTCCATCCGGTGCTTCTGCAGCAGCTCCTTATAGGTCTTTCCGGTCTGGGCCCGGACGCACTCGCTGACATACGCCAGCGAAACGCCGTAGCTGCGGGCCACATTGGAAAGGCTTGCTTCGCGGTAATTCTGGGTGATCTCCTGTAATGCCGCCTGGACCAGCGCTTCGCGGCTGACCGCCTCGCCGCGCGTTTCCAGCGGGAAATTCTTGGTCTGTACCATAGCGTTAAAACCCTCCGTTGCGGCAGCGGCGGGCGGGGACAGGGGGATGCCGGACACCCGCCGCAGCCAGTTCATCAGGCTTTCTGGGGAAGCCTTTCTGCCTATAATACGGGCGGGGCACAGAAATAATTGCAAATAGCTCAAATTTTTACAGAAACAAAAGATCAGAACATATTTTCGTTATGATAACGCCCGCTGCGGACGAACTCCACCCACTCGGCCAGGTTCACGGCGTGGTCACCGATGCGCTCCAGGTACTTGATGACCATGAGCAGATCCAGGGCGGCATCCACCTTGCCGGGGTCGGCGGCGATCTCCTGCGCCAGCGTATGCTTGATGGCGTTGAAATCATAGTCCACCTCATCGTCGGCGGCAATGACCCTGAGGGCGGCCTGCTCGTCCTCAGAGGTCAGGGCATTCAGGGCATCCAGGATCATCTTGTGCGCCTTCTGGCCCATCCTGATGGCCTGGCTCACAGCAGGGTCGCCCTCCTTGCGGACAATGACCAGATGAGGGACGATCTCCGCGATATCGGAGGCATGGTCGCCGATGCGCTCCACATCCGTGACCACCTTCATGGCGGTGGAGATGCGGCGCAGGTCGCCTGCCACCGGCTGCTGGCGGAGCAGCAGGGTCATGCAGCGGTGCTCAATGTCCCGCTCCATGTTGTTGATGCGGCCATCGCCCTGCACCACGGCGGCGGCAGCCCCGGCATCGGCGGTGCAGAGGGCTTCCATTGCAGCTTCCACGGCATCGGCAGCGTTCTGCCCCATCTCGGTCAGGGCCGTTTTCAGGGCGGCAAGGTCGTTTTCGTATTGTGTACGGTTGCTCATTGCGTTTTTCTCCTTAGCCGAACCGGCCCGAAATGTAATCCTCGGTGCGCTTATCCTGCGGGGTGCTGAAGATCTGCGCCGTCGGGCCGGCTTCCACCAGCTCGCCCAGCAGGAAGAAGGCGGTGCGGTCGCTGATACGGGCTGCCTGCTGCATGTTATGGGTCACGATGACCACGGTGTAGTTCTTTTTCAGCTCGCTCATCAGCTCCTCCACCTTCATGGTGGAGCCGGGGTCCAGAGCGCTGGTGGGCTCATCCATCAGCAGGACTTCGGGCTTGACAGCCAGGGCGCGGGCAATGCACAGGCGCTGCTGCTGGCCGCCGGAAAGGCCCAGAGCGCTCTTTTTCAGGCGGTCCTTGACCTCGTTCCAGAGGGCGGCACCCTTCAGGGAGCTTTCCACCAGCTCGTCCAGCTCTGCCTTGTTGTGCACACCGTGCAGCCTGGGGCCGTAGGTGATGTTATCGTAGATGCTCATGGGGAAGGGGTTGGCCTTCTGGAACACCATGCCCACCCGGCGGCGCAGCTCGGTGGGCTGCATCTCGCGGGCAAAGATGTCCTGCCCTTTCAGGCGGACATCGCCCTCGATGCGGATCCCGGGCACAAGGTCGTTCATCCGGTTCAGGGTCTTCAGGAAGGTGGACTTGCCGCAGCCGGAGGGGCCGATAAGGGCCGTGATCTCCCGCTCGCCCATGTCCAGCGAAATATCTTTCAGCGCCTTGAAATCCCCGTACCAGAGGTTCAGGTTTCTGGCTGTGAGAATGGGTGATACGTTTTCCATAGTTTTCCTCTTGTATTGACTCCCTCAGTCGCGGCTATGCCGCGCCAGCTCCCTCTGAGAGGGAGCCTTTTGCGTTGCGGGCAGGATAAGCCTCCCTCCGTGAGGGAGGTGGCATCGCGCAGCGATGACGGAGGGAGTTATTTACTGCTTCTGTTTCAGTTTGGTTTTGGCCAGCCGGGCTGCCAGATTGATGGCAAGCACCAGCACCAGCAGCACTGCACCGATGGCCCAGGCGGAGTCGAAATCGCCGTCCTCAAAGGCACGGAGATAGAGCAGCACCGACAGGGTGGCACCGTTGGAGGTGTAGGCCTTGAGCACGCCGTTGGCAATGACCTCGGCAGCACCGGCGGTGAAGAGCAGCGCGGCGCTTTCGCCCACGATGCGGCCCACGGCCAGGATGCAGCCGGTCACGATGCCGTCGATGCTGCAGGGCAGCACGATGGTGCGGATGATGTGCCATTTGCCCGCACCCAGACCCAGCGCACCCTCACGGTAGCCCTGCGGCACCGTTTTCAGGGATTCCTGGGTGGTGCGGATGATGGTGGGCAGGTTCATGATCACCAGCGTCAGGCTGCCGGAGAGCAGGCAGGTCTGGAAGCCCAGGGTCTGGGCGAACACCAGCATACCCACCAGACCGTAAATGATACTGGGGATGCCCGCCAGCGTCTCGTTGGTGAACTCGATCACCGAGATGACCTTGCGGTTCCGGGCGTACTCGGTCAGGTAAACGGCCGCGCCCACACCCAGCGGCAGTACGATCAAAAGCGTCAGCAGGATGACATACAGCGTGTTGAGGATCGCAGGCAGGATGCCGTCCGTGCCCTTCAGCACACTGGCGGTGGTGGTCAGGAATTTCCAGCTGACGTGCGGGATGCCCCGCACCAGCACCATGCCCAGAATGCCCGCCACCAGTACGATGACCAGCACAGCCGAGGCCCGGACCAGAGCGTTCATCACGCGGTTCCAGGTGCGGCGGGAGGCAGAAGCACTGTTATTCATCGCGCTTTCCTCCCTTCAGCACCACATTGAGCAGGATATTGATGCCCATGATAAAGACGAACAGCACCAGCGCAATGCTGAACAGCGCCTGTTTCTGCAGGCCGCTGGCGTAGCTCATCTCCTTGGCAATGGCGGTGGTCAGGAAGGTGACGCTGCGGAACAGGCTGTCCGGCATGTTGGGGCTGTTGCCAGCCACCATCATCACGGCCATGGCCTCGCCAATGGCGCGGCCGATGCCCAGCACGATACCGGCGGCAATGCCGCTCCGGGCAGCGGGGACGCTGACCTTGAACCAGGTCTCGACATCCGTTGCGCCCAGAGCCAGGCTGCCCTGCTCATACTCCGGCGGCACAGCGTTGAGCGCTGTGACCGACACCGACACGATGCCGGGCAGGATCATCACCGCCAGCACCACGATGGCGCTCAGCAGGCAGGCACCGGAGGCCTTGCCAAAGGTCCTGGCCACGGCGGGCACCAGCACCTGCATGCCCAGCAGGCCGAACACCACGCTGGGGATGCCGCTCAGCAGCTCAATGGCGGTCACGACCACGGTGCGCACCCTCGGGCCTGCGGCCTTGGAGAGGAACACCGCCGTCAGCAGACCGATGGGCACGCCGATCACGGTGGCACCCAGCGTGCCGTAAACGCTGGACAGGATGAAGGGCAGGATGCCGTAGGCCGGGTCGGCAGCGGTGGAAGCCCACCGGGTGCCGAACAGGAACCGGAACAGCCCGATCTTCTGGATGGCAGGCACACCGGAGAGGACCATGTACACCGAGATCAGGAGCACACAGCCCACCGCCAGGATGCCGCAGAGGAAGAAGATGAAGTTCATCACCGCTTCCAGCCACTCAGCAGGAGTTCTGGGGAGAGAGATCTTTTTGTTGTTCATAGCATCATTGCTTTCCGCAATTACTCATTCACAGGAACAGCACCGGCAGTGCGGATCAGGTCAGCAGCATCGGCACTGGTGGCAAAGTCGAAGAAGGCCTGTGCCTGCTCAGACAGGGTGACAGACTTGTTGGTGACGAACACGAAGGGGCGCTGCACCTCGTAGCTGCCGTCCTTAACTGTCTCCTCGCTGCACTCCACACCGCCAACGGTGACCATCTTCACGGTGTCGCCCACAGCGGACAGGGAAGCGTAGCCGATGGCCAGAGGGTTGGCCTCCACAGCGCTGATGACAGCGCCGGTAGCGGTCAGCTCCTGCGCGTACTTGCAGCTGTCCTTGACATCCACGATGCTCTCAAAGCCATCACGGGTGCCGGAGCCAGCCTCACGGCCGATCAGAACGATCTCGCCGTCGTCGCCGCCCACCTCAGACCAGTTGGTGATCTCTCCGGTGAACATCTGCTTGAGCTGGTCAACGGTCAGATTCTCGACCTTGCTTGCATTGTTGACGATGATGGCGATGCCGTCCAGAGCGATGGTGGTGCCCTCCACGTCAGCCTTCTCGTCGTCCTTCAGGGCACGAGAGGACAGGCCGATGTCCAGGGTCTTATCGGCAGCACCGGTGATGCCTGCGCCGGAACCGGTGGGGTCGTAGCTGACGGTGACACCCGGCTCCACCTCGGCAAAGCCCTCGGTCAGGGCAGCGATGACGTTCTTCATAGAGGTAGAACCGCCGGCAGCCACATTGCCGGACAGGGTGCCTGCAGCGGTCTCAGCAGCGGCAGAAGAAGAGGTGGACTCCGCAGCAGAGGATGCCACAGTGGAAGAGGCTGCGCCGCCGCAGGCGGTCAGAGCCATAGCCGCAGCAGCAGCGCCGCAGACAGTGATAAACGAACGACGAGTGATCTTTTTCATAACCCTTTTCCTCCAATAAATGCCGGAATGCATTTCCGGCCGATGTTTTCTTGTTTTGATGTGTTTTCCTTGGGAACGGCCTTATTGTACCGCACCGCCATGCGCGCTGCGACCATGTACGCGCAAAATGGAGGTAAAGCTTTTGCACAGGCTCCGGCGGCTGTGTCAAGCCTGCGTAAAGCCGGCATAAAAAGCCTGCACTCGGATTTTACAAGCAGGATAAATATGCCGAAAATGCCATTTTCTGGCTGGGCAAAGTGACAAAAAAAGAAGGTGCTCCATAGGGAGCACCTTCCGTTTTGATCGTCGTCTAATATGATCCGTGTTCAGAATCAATCTGCGGACGTCGGGTCTGTATTCAGCACAAGGAACGTTTGATCCTTTTGTACGATATACAGCTTTCCCTCTACATTGTTGAGCTTGACCGTTATCTCCACCGGGGTTCCGGCGGCGATCTTCTCATAGGCTTCCTCTGTCGGGATCGTCATTTCGACCTCGACGGTCGCCTTGCTCATGAACCAGTTCAGAACTGCGAAATTCGACATCTTAAGGCTGCCGGTCGGTTTGTCTGTATTCAGAGAAACCGTGTCGATCTTACCCGTAAACATTCCTTTACAGGGCAGTTCCTGGAATGTGCCTCCCGCATTCTTATCAAATGTAATATCTGCCTTTGCCGTGATCTTATACGAAGAGGCACCGGTGCCCTGTACGTCTGCATGTGTATTCGCACTGTACAGTTTCACCGTATATGCGCCCAGCTTCACCTCATCGGCCGCAGCACTTCCACCGCCGCAGCCGACCAGCACGCCGGACAAAGAGATTGCTGCAGCCGCAGCTGCTGCGCCCTTCATAAAGGTACGCCGGGTCATTTTTTCTGCCATAATATTGCCCTCCTCTAAAAGCGTTTTTCTGTGCTTTTAGCGTACCACTTTTTGGGAGTCTGTCAACAAAAATATGGCAAAAAGGCGCTCTGTACACATAATTTGCACAGAGCGCCTTCTGCTCAGCAGTATTTTGTTCCGTCCGGGCAGTAGAACTGCACGTACTTCTGCCACTCGGTCTCGCTGATGGTGCGGCGGTAGCAGTCCACCAGGGCATCCACGGCCTGCCGGTCCGCAAAGGTACCGGCACCCGGGCAGTCCAGCACCAGAATGCGGAACCATGCATCAAACAGGTGCTCGGTGAAGCCGGTGTCCCGCGCGCCGCACCGGGAGTAAAAGCCCAGCCGCCGCACAGCCATAGCTTCGTCCTCCGCCTTATCCGGGCATTCGGCCTCAATGAGGATGGCCTGCGCACCGCGCTCGTGCTGCGGCAGATCGGCCAGCAGCTGCGCGCCCAGCCCTGCAGAACGGTATTCCGGCAGCACGGCAAAGTAATCCAGCTGGCTCACCCTGCTGCCTGCCGGGCGCACCATGAGCAGGTACGCCGCCAGTGTTTCGCCGTCGAACACGCCCCATGTGTGGGCGGTGCCGTCCGCTTCGCTGTTCAGGATCATGCTCAGGGGCTTTAGCTCCGTGGGCGGAAAGTCCCGCCGCATTTCGTCCAGATAGACCCGCGTCAGTTCTTTTTCGTTCAGTTTCCGCCAGCTGTACACTTTGCTCATGGTTTTTCCTCCCGTATCTGCCTTTTGAACCAGTATAACACACTCCGCGCGGGAACGCAAAAAGCCGCCGGGAGCGGCAGGCTCTGCCCTTCTCCCGGCGGCTTTTATGGAAATGCAGGAGCAACCAGTCTCCCGCACAAACTCCGTTCAGAATGCTGTGTGCGTTACAGCATCTTCTTCAGCTCGTCGTACACGAACTGGACCTTAGTGCCGATGATCACCTGGCAAGCGTTCTTGCTGGGGCGGATGACACCGGCAGCACCAGCGGCCTTGACAGCCTTCTCGTCCACCTTGGCGTTATCCTTGACCTCAAAGCGCAGACGGGTTGCGCAGTAACCAACTTCCTTCACGTTCTCCTTGCCGCCGACAGCAGCCAGAACAGCGGAAGCGACTTCGGTATAGTTGTTGTTTGCCAGAACGACCTTCTTCTCGGCCTCTTCGTCCTCGTCCTCACGGCCGGGGGTCTTCAGGTCGAACTTGGTGATGGCAAAGTAGAACACTGCGTAGAACACCACGAAGGCTGCGATGCCCAGAGGAATGATCATCCAGGTCTTAGCAGCTGCGGGCAGAGAAGCGGAGAACACCAGGTCGGTAGCACCTGCAGAGAAGCAGAAGCCAGCACGGAAACCGGAGTAGTAGGTGATGATGGTGAAGATGC